>ENA-OQAB01000524-OQAB01000524.1-human-gut-metagenome-genome-assembly--contig:-NODE-524-length-20679-cov-3.035714_pt1 | contig 20679 bp, 19 predicted proteins | sample MGYA00242490_ERZ504517 | MGnify/ENA primary metagenome ERZ504517 (study PRJEB26092, sample SAMD00036298) | human gut metagenome | host: Homo sapiens | study: EMG produced TPA metagenomics assembly of...
ACGAACTGGTCAAACCGGGACAGAAGATTGCCTTTATCTGCAATGATCCGACACGTGTGGCCAACAGTTTTGTCTTTATGCCCATTCTGGTCAACGAAATGAATAAGCTGGGTATCAAGGACGAGGATATGCATATCGTTTTTGCCTTAGGCACGCATCGTAATATGACTCATGAAGAAATGGTCGAGCCGTCGGTGCAGAGGTGGCAGGGCGTTTAAAAAGTGTATAACAGTGATGCCAAGGTCAGTGAGGATTTTGAGTATTTCGGTGATACCTCCCGCGGTACGCCGGTCTGGCTCAATAAGCATATCTGTCATGTAGATCACGTTATTATGACTGGAACGATCGTACATCATTATTTCAGTGGTTACGGCGGCGGACGGAAAGCCATTCTGCCGGGTGTTGCAGCTATGGAAACCGTACGTGTCAACCACAGCTTTATGCTGGATCCTAATGCAGGTCTGGGTAAAACTGTCGGCAATCCTGTTTATGAAGACCAAATGGAAGGTGTGGCCATGTTTGCCAAAAACCATTCCGTATTTCTTTTTAATGCGATCCTGAATGCTCAGCATGAATTTTTAAAGATTTTTGCCGGTGATTATGTAAAAGCACATCAGGAAGCCTGCAAATTCGTAGATCAGGTCTACGGTGTCGAGATCCCGCAGGCGGCAGATCTGGTTATCGCCAGCTGCGGCGGTTATCCCAAGGATATCAATGTATATCAGCTGCAGAAAACAATGGATAATGCCTGGTGTGCTGTGCGCGAAGGCGGGGTAGTGATCATTATCGGCGAATGTGAAGAAGGCAGCGGTTCGAAGGTGCTGGAAGAAACCTGCAAACGTTTGGGAACGGCAGACGCTATCAAAGCCGACTTGGAAAAACATTTTGAGATCGGTGCCAATAAAGCTTTCGCGGTAACACGTCTTACCAAAAAAGCAAAGTTTATTTTAGTTTCGTCACTGGACAAAGAGCTGGCGCATGATATGCTGTTCGAAGCAGTGCCTACCGTGGAAGAAGCTCTGGCTGAAGCCGAAAAAGTAATTGGCAATGACTATAATATTATTCTGATGCCTGAAGGCAGCTTAACGGTACCACTTCTTCCAGCTTAAAGACAATAGTTTAAATATCAATTTAATTTGTATTTTTATAACTTATGCCTATATTTAAAAACGATTACAAATATTTTTATGCAAGAAAGTGTTGCTTTAGCCTGAGGTTTAAGTTATAATAAATTCTGCGAATGTATTCTTAGATATTAAAAAACTATTGCCTGCTGTATCTGCAATTTCGTAAATGCAGATTAAATTAAAAGGAGTTGTGAAGAAATGAACATTGATTACAAAGCTATTGGGGTCAGAATCAAAGCTGCCCGTGCGCGTAAAGGCGTTACCCAAGGCTATATCGCAGAAGTGACCGGTCTGTCTACACCGCATATCAGTAATATTGAAACAGGAAATACTAAATTAGGCCTGCCTACGATTATTCATCTGGCTAATGTTCTGGATGTTTCCGTAGACGAGCTCCTCTGTGATAATATTCACCGCAGCGAGAAGATTTTCCAAAATGAGCTGGCAGAATTATTGCAGGGCTGCGACGCCCATGAGCTGCATCTGATTACTGAACTGGCCAAGGTTGTTAAGAAAAACAGTTTGGACGGAGTGAAAAAAACCAGAGGCCGCAAACCGAAAAATAAAATCTGAGCAAAGCTTTTTAAACCTGCATTTCCAAAACCTTTATGTTATAATATAAATATCAGTAAAAGCTGTAGTGAAAAGGTGGACGGAAGTTATGGATAAATTTGTTCAAACAGAATTAGAAGGTGCCGGCGTTAATGTCGAAGAAACTTTAAGACGTTTTATGAATAATGAAATGCTGATGATAAAGTTTCTGAGAAAATTTGTTGACGACGAAAATATGAATAAACTGCGTACACTCATCGCTGATAAACATTATAATGAGGTACTGCCTGTAGCGCATACGCTGAAAGGCGTCAGTGGAAATCTTGGTCTTATTAAACTATATGAGATTTTTTCCAGAATGTGTCAGGACTGCCGTAATGATCAGTATGAAGATTTGGACGGGCTGTTCGCTCAGGCTGAAGCAAATTATTCTAAAGTCGTAGAGGCGATTAAAAAAATTTAAATGCCAGACCCGGAATTTATTCCGGGTCTTTTTTTATGTTTTAAGGATTTTTAATTAAAGCTATTGCCAAGTAACATTTGATAAAGTATAATAAAGCAACAAGAGTATTGAAAAATAGGAAACCGCTAAAAATAATTGTTATTGATAATTTAAAGGGTCATTTGCGGAGGGAAAGTATGCAGCTGAACGTTACTACTGACTATGCCATAAGAATAGTTTTGTATTTGGCAATCAAAAAAGAGATCACTACATCAAAAGAAATCGGAGCCGCGATGGGGATTCCGAAAAATTATGTACTGAAAATAACTCATAAGCTGGTAGAGGCTGGAATCATTGAAAGACTGGTAGGAGCGCAGGGCGGCTTTTCGCTGGCACAGAAAATAGATGATATCACTTTATTGGATATCCTCAATATCATGGAACCGACAATGAGGGTTAACCGTTGTCTGGAAGAGGATAAATTCTGCAGCCGTTATGCTACTGAAAATTGTCCGGTCCGCGGGTTTTACTGCAAGCTGCAGGAAGAACTGGAAAAAAGTTTAAAGAAAATGACGATTAAAAGGTTGCTGGCAGACGCAAATTAAAATTTGTTGTTAAAGAAACTTATAACTGAATATGGATATTTAGGCGGAGTATAAAATATTCCGTTTGAATAACTCCCCGGTTACCCGTTTTGTTTTTTAAGCAAAACGGGTAACTTTTTTTATGCGCCGTTGAAAAACGGCGCTTTATTTTTGAGCTTGGTTAAAGTCAGATTGGTACCAGTTGCAAGACTTTCAGACAAGCGTATGCAATTACAACAAAAATGTCTTGCGGGGGGGACAAATATGATATTATGTTAAAAATAAACTATAAGAATACTATTAAATATTAAGATTAATAAATTATCTTGAATTATAAAATTGCAACTATCAGGAATGAAAGAAAACTGGAGAGATTAGCTCTTCATAGCTGCAGTCGCAATGCTACACTGCAGGATAGATAAATGAAGTTTTTTATAAACATCAGGCAACAATTATTCAGATGATTTGTATTCCAATGAATATAAATATAATTATGTCAAATCAAGGGGGATAAAAATGAGCAGACAAAAATATTTGCAGATGGTGGTGACTTTAGCAGTTTTAAGTATGCCGTTTTCAGCTAATGCGGCAGATGCTCCGATCAATGCCGGAGCCGGCACGACGGTAACTGTCGGCGATAATTATGAAATCGAAATGACAGGAAACGGTTCTACAGCTGTTGCAGCAGCTCAGAATGCAAACGTTACGTTGGGTAATGATGCAAAAATAACTGTAGATGGAGATTCAGCTTATGGGGTCCAGACAAACGGAGAAAATTCTAAAATCGAATTTGGTGATGGTGCTGGAATCGAAATGACAGGCAATGCTGCTGTCGGTGTTGAAACCAGTGCAGATAATTCGCACATCAAATTCGGAGAGTCGGCGGAAATAGTTCTTCAAGAAGACTATAATTATGGTGCGTCTGTATGGTCTGAAAATTCCAGTATTGAATTTGGCGCTGACGCAAAAATAACTGCTGTCAGTAATGCCGTACGTGTTGGAGGGAACGATTCACAAGCGATTTTTGGCGCGGATGCTATTCTGACTACAAGCGGTGATAATGCTTATACAGTGCATTTAGGTGCCGCCTCTGGTTCCAGTATTACTTTTGATAACGGTGCTGTTATCAATTCGGATGGTCATGCCAGTATTGGTGTTTTTATCGAACGGTCCGGTGAAGTAAGCTTTAAGGATCAAGCAGAAATTAAAGTAACAGGCGATTTTGCTTATGGAGTTTATCTTCAAAACCAATATGATGGTAATGTCAGTAAAATAACTTTTGGCGATGGTGCACAAATAGAAGCACATGGTTATAATGCTGATGGAATTCATGTTGAAGCAGAAAACAGCACGGCAGAATTCGGCGATGATACAGTAGTAATCGTTTCCGGTGAAGACAGTACGGGCGTTTCTTTTGGCGGTGCCGGATCGAAAGGTGTTTTCGGAAATAATACTTATATTGAGGCTTCTGGTGAATACAGCGAAGGTGTATATGCTGGAGGAGAGGGAAGCAGTATTGAGTTTGGCAGTAATGCCAGCGTGGTCATAACAGGTAACGACAGTTATGGCGCCCGGGTATATGCAGCAGACGCTGTGATAAATTTCGGCGATGATGCAGTTATCAGTGTATCCGGTGAAGATGCAAAAGCGTTATGCGTCAGTGCAGATGATGCGCTGATTAAAGTAGGCAATAATGCGCAGATCACGGCGGAAGGCATGAATGCCCAGGCCTTGTTGCTTTGGGCTGATGGCAATTCCGGCAAAATAGAAATTGGTGACAATGCGACAATTACAGGTAATGCCGATACTGATTATCAGTCAAATCTTATCCAGGTCATGAGTGAAAATGGTGTTATTGAGATCGGTGACGATGTTAAGATAAATTATAACTATACCGGAACTGATGAAGTTATCGGCAGTGCGCTGTCTGTTACTGATGCCGGTGGCAAAATAGTTATAGGCAATGGCGCCGTTATCCGTGTGGATGGTTTTGACGGCGGAGCTGAGATCATTGGGGACGGCGGCGAGATTTCCTTCGGCGATAATCTTGATTTGTCTATTGTCAATACTTCTTATGCCAATGGACTACGGGTAGCTGGTGAAGATGCGAGACTGGTTGTAGGAGATAATGCCAAAATACATATAAATGGTTCCGACTCTGATGGGGTTTTAGTAGGGGCCAGTGGTTATGATGGGATGTCGGCAGCGTTTGGTAAAAATGCTCAAATCATTGTTGAGGGCGATTCCAGTAATGCAGTTCGGGCGGAAGCCTGGGACGGCAAAGGCGCAAAAGTTGAATTTGGCGCTGACGCTCAGATTATAGCCAAGGGTGATGCGGTGATGGGAGTCAGTGCCGGTGGTGAAAATACCATAATTGACTTTACTGAAAATGTAAATGTAACTATAGGCACGGAAACAGTCCCCAGCAATAACGGTTCATGGGGGATTGAAGCAAGTTCCGGTGCGACGGTCAATGTTGATGGTCTGGCACAGATTAATATTTTCGGAGAAGACAGCATGGGCCTGCAGGCAGTCAGCACAGGGAAGATCATCCTGGAGCGGGCTATCATCAAAGCTGTTGGCAATAATACAACAGCAGTACTGGGTGATGAAAATGGCGGCGAGATATATATTGGCGGCAACAGTATCGTTGAAGCTGAAGGTGAAGGTGCCAAGGCGCTTTCTGCTACTGCTGGTTATGTAGAAATGGGTGCAGATGCGTTAATTTCCGCAGTCGGTAAGGGAGCTAATGCCGTGAGAGGCAATTATGCAGATGCTGAGATCAAAATTGGTGAAAGTGCGCTTATAGAAGCACAGGGCGAGAATGCAGCGGGCGTTTATGCATGGTGGGGTGCTGTGATAGATGTTGCTGATAACGCTGTGATAAGTGCAGACGGTAAAAATTCGCGTGGCGTGGTAGCACAGCACACAAACGCCGAGATTACTTTAGGTGATTCTACACAGATAGAAGTTAATGGTGATGGAGCTATCGGATTGATGGCTACGGCGCAAAGCGGTTTTGAAGGCAGTAAGATCAATACCGGAGAGGATCTTTTACTGGCAGTAAGTGGTAATGATGCTATGGGTATCTATGCGACGATGGGTAAAACCGCTGTGGGCGCAAAGGCGCAGATCACTGTTGATGGTGATAATGTGACTGGTGTATACGCTGCAGATCAGGGTACTGTTACTTTAGCCGATAAAGTACAGATTTCAGTTGAGGGTGACAGCGCTTATGGTATTTATACTAATCATAGTGGTGCCGGAGCCAGCGTGGAATTGCAGGGAGATACCGCTATTTTGGTAAATTCCGATGATGGGTATGCCTTATATGCCAAGGCTGGGGCTATTACGTCTAATCTGAACGGCGGTACTACTGTTGCCAGCGGCGGTAAATATTTCATCGAAGGCGATATGAAAACGGGAACCGATGGCATTATTGATTTGCTGATGGAACAAGATTCTATATTTACTGGGAAAACTGATGCCGGTGATGGTAATATTTCTTTGGGACTTACTGACAGTGTCTGGAATGTGACCGGTGATTCGACGGTAACGCATATGATAAATCAGAATTCTGTTATTGATATGACTTCCGATAATCAAGGCTTCAGCACATTGACTGTCGATCATTTAAGTGGTAACGGAGGCAAGATCATTCTGGATATTGACGGCAGCGTAGCGCATCAAAGCGATAAACTGATTGTAACTGACACTTTTACCGGTAACCATGTTTTATCATTAAAAGAAATCAATGCGCGCGAAGGTGATCCTACGCTTGGTGCTGATGCGCATGGTACTGTTTTGGCAAGTGTCAACGGAGGTAACGGAGTATTTACTGCCGAAGACGGCGAAGGTACTTTATACTGGCAGCGTTATGAACTTGATACGCTTAATAACAGCAATGATCTTTACACACATTGGTATTTGAAAAGCATTAACACGTTGAACCCTGGTGATAAGCCAACTACAACCGTAGAAACTGCTGTAGCGGCAGGAGCGTTAGCGTATCATACCTGGCGCGACAGCGGAACGCTGCTGGAGCGGATGGGTGATCTGCGCCATAATGGCGACACAGCGCAGGGAGCCTGGGTCAGAGTCCAGGGCAGCAAGATAGGGCGCGAGGGTAAATTTAAATTTGAAAATAAATATACCATGTACGAGCTTGGATATGACCAGAAAATGAAACAGACAGATAAGTATACGCGTTACGGTGGTGTGTCCTTCAGCTATACTGACGGCAGCAGCAGTTACAGAAGCGGCGATGGTGATAATAAGAATAAGGCTATCAATTTCTATGTAACACAGCTTGGCAATAAAGGACATTATCTTGACGTAGTGGCTAAAATAAACCATATGGACAATGATTTTGAAGTTTTCGACAGCAATGCTAAAAGGATAACAGGCGATTTTGATAATACAGGTATTTCTTTGAGCGCTGAATACGGCAGAAAAAACAGTCTGAGTAAAAATGGCTGGTATATTGAACCGCAGGCACAGATGACTATTGGTTATCTGGGCGGAAGTAATTACAGCACAGGTGACGCTCAAGTCGAGCAAAGCGGTATCAGCAGTATTTTAGGACGCGTCGGGTTCAATTTAGGGCGTGATATCAACAAAAAAACTAATTTCTATGTCAAAGCCAATTTGCTGCATGAATTCAGCGGTGATTATGAAATTCGTTTTAGTGACAAATATGGTAATAGACTTAAAGTAGAAGATGATTTCAATGATACCTGGTTTGAATATGGTATAGGTATTGCCTATCAGGCAAGTGAAAACAACCATTTCTATTTTGATATCGAACGCAGCACTGGCAGTGATTTCAAGAAAGACTGGCAGTGGAATGTTGGTGCCAGGTGGACCTTTTAAATAGTTACTTTGATTTTCGGCAAGGTGTTGCAACCCTCCAGCTTGCTTGAGAATATCCCCAGCCTCCGTTCCATTTTTATGGAACGGAGGTTTGTTTATCGACGGGCAGTAATTAAAATCCTGCTAAGAAAATGAGCTGTTGAAAACAGGGTATATTGACAGTACTTGCCGGGTTGCGTTATACTATATGGCAGAGCTTATTATGCTCTGAATCGCTACTGTAGCTCAGCTGGTAGAGCATCTCATTCGTAATGAGAGGGTCGCAGGTTCAAATCCTGTCTAGTAGCTCCTAGCGTTTAGACGGTTGCTCAATTTTTGTAGGCTCCGTTTTTATTTGTTTCAAATAAAAGATAGAAGAAAACTAAAAAACCGGATATATTGTCGGTTTTTTTAGTTTTATTCAGCAGTTTTTTTATCCAGCATATATTTAGAAGGAATAAATTTAGGTGTGATGGTATAGGATTTCTCTACCCTGTTGCGTTTAACAATGAATTTTACCGGATTGCCTAAAAAGGGATTAAAAAAATCTGTTGTCCAAATTTTCTTTTTTGGAATTTTTTTGGTCAGTTGGCCGTTGATGCTGACCATAATGTCGCCTTCTCTAATACCGGCCAGTTCAGCAGGAAAACCGGGCTCTACAGCCTGTATTTCATAACCATTGTCAACCTTTTTATTACTCAGCGTATAGCCGAACATATAACGTCCGTTAAAATATTGTTTGACCATATTTAAAAGCGAGCGTTCTGTAACAGAATCGTTGACAGGTTGGACATCAACACCGCCGCTGTTGTAGTAAAGCGTTGCGACTTCGCTGATTGAAAGTACGACGTTGTTGCCGTTCTGGATAGTAGTAAAGTTAAGTTTGCTTTGCTGCGTTGCCACCTGGATACCTAAAAAATTTTCACGGACATGGGTCGCCGTGAAGACAAGTCCGTATTCAGTGGCTGAATCAAGGATATAATTTTGGCCGCTGGCTGTGATGAAGTTGACGATGTAATTATTTACTTCTTTACTGGTAACATTGTCGATTTGGATACTGGATGCCGCGCTGGCATGGCAACAGAGCGTTAAAAGCAGCAGTGCCAGGATAAATATTTTTTTCATAATAACCCTCCCCTATGCCTCTTATTATAGAATAAGGATGGTTGCCGGTCAAACAGACATTTGCGAAAAATCTAAACCGGCAGCAGGTGCTCAGTAACGGCAGCTGTAAGGACTTTTCTCCAAGCATATCAGAAAACAGTGAGCATTAAATAAATACTGTGTTATAATTAAAGCAAAATTAAGTAATTAGGAAGCCGGAGTAAGGAGGAGAAGTCCATGTATTATTCAACAGTATACCTGTCGCCGCTGGGCAAGATCACGCTTGCGTGTGATGCTTGCGGTAAAAATCTGGTCGGCTTATGGCTGGAAGGGCAAAAGTATTATCAGGGGACGCTGAAGGAAGCTTTGATTGAAAAGGACTCTGTACCGCTTTTCGATATTGTAAAAAAGTGGCTGGACAGATATTTCTCCGGGCAGAAGCCTGATGCGGCAGAGCTGCCGCTGGCACCACAAGGTAATGCGTTTCGCCAGGGCGTTTGGGAAATTTTATGTACGATCCCCTATGGAGAGGTAACAACTTACGGTAGTATTGCTAAAAAAATGGCAGTGAAGCTGCAGAAGGAACGGATGTCAAGCCAGGCTGTCGGCGGTGCTGTTGGACATAATCCCATTTCTATTATTATTCCCTGCCACCGGGTCATTGGTGTAAACGGCAGTCTTACTGGGTATGCCGGCGGTATTGAAACAAAAATAAAACTGCTGGAGCTGGAAGGCGTAGATATGTCTGGATTTTTTATCCCCCAAAAAGGTACGGCATTGTAATATACTAATAAAATCGGAGGAAAATTATGGTTACGTATAACGGCGAAAGGATAGTAGATGCGGCATTTGCTGAGCAGGTGTATGAGGCAGTCGCCCGGATACCTTGCGGTAAAGTGGCTACCTATGGACAGATAGCAGCGCTGGTCGGTGATCCGCTGGCTGGGCGTGAGGTAGGGCATATCATGAGCTGCGCTCCTTCTGGACGTAATTTGCCCTGTCACAGGGTCGTGAACCGTACCGGGGTACTGGCACCTGATTATGCTTTCGGCGGGCAGGAAAAACAACGTGCTTTTCTGGAAGCGGAGGGCGTAACCTTCCTTGCAGACGGGCGAATAGATATGGCGCTGCATTTATGGGGTAAATATGAACAATTTAATATTTTTGATATGAGCTGACAGGCCGGCCGATATTTTAAAATGCTCTGCAGTGAAAATGTTGACAAATATTTAAACAGATGCTAAAATAACCTTGTTTTTATGGAAACACCTCGGAGGGCACTACTGCCGGATAAGAGATATTCTCTTATCCGGTTTTTTTATTAGATTAAAGGAGGAAAAATAATGCTTACGGAAAACGCTTCAAAAATCCAGCAGAAATATTTAGGCGCAAAGGGTTTGATCGTACTGATCGCTGTGATGAATATGTTTGTACCGTTGTCGATAGATTTATATCTGCCGGCACTGCCGACGATAGGTACAGAATTTGCTGCGACACCTTTGATGGTCAATTTGACGCTGGTCAGTTTTTTCTTCTTTTTCGCAGTGGGGATTCTGCTGTTTGGGCCGGTAAGTGATAAATACGGACGCCGGAAGATTTTACTGCTGGGAATAGTTCTGTATACGCTGGCAAGTGGTCTGTGCGCCTTTGCCGGCAGTATTTGCAGTCTGATAGCGTACAGAATCGTGCAGGCTTTGGGTGCAGGCGGCATGGTTGCTGTGTCGATGGCGGTTGTCAAAGATGCTTTTTATGGCACCACTAAAAATCGTGTTTTGGCGCTGGTGCAGGCTATGGCCGTTATTGCGCCGATGGTCGCTCCTGTTATCGGCGCATTTCTGCTGCAGTTTGTCAGCTGGCGCGGTACCTTCGGGGTCCTGATCGCCGCCGGTGCTGTTAATCTGGCCGCCAGCTTCATTTTTTGAAGAAACGCTGTCGGAAAGCGACCGTTATAAGGGCAGCTTTTTGGAGTACCTTCGGCAGATTGGCAGTTGTCGGTAAAAATGTTGGTTTTACTGGTGTACTGACTGTATTTTCACTGCTGGCAGCACCTTATATGGCTTACGTGGCAGTATCTTCCTATGTTTATGTACAGTATTTTGGGCTTAGTGAGCAGGTCTACAGTTATTTTTTTGCTGCTAACTCATTTTTTTGCCGTTGTCGGTCCGTTTTTATATATGAAGTTGATCGGGATCGTATCGCCGCGTCAATTTACCTATGGCTGTTTTATTTTTACTGTAGTAGCAGCGGCAGCGCTGCTGACAGTAGGGAGTATTTCACCGTGGTGGTTTTTAATAGCCTTTTTACCGGTCACGATCATGGAAAGCGCTGCCAGGCCTTTCAGTACGGCCATATTATTGGATCAGCAGAAAACGGATATCGGCTCTGCCTCGTCGCTGATCAATGCGGTGAATACTGTTTTTGGCAGCTTGGGTATGATGCTGGGTGCATTGAACTGGAGCAATTTTATTGAAGGGCTGGGGATCATTACCGCTGTTTGCGTCACATTGGCAATTGCGGGCTGGCTGGCCCTGCTGCATTTTAAAATCAGGGTAGAAGGTTTATAAAAATCAGTCAAAATAAAAAATACCTGCCGTTGGTCAACGGCAGGTATTTTGCTTTGCAGCGAAAATTTCAGTCGCTGCCTATAGGGGAAAGATGCCCAAGCAATCCATTATTTAACGATCAAGACCGGTATTTCCGCATACATGGCAACTTTGGAGCTGACGCTGCCGAGGATAAATTCTGCAACAGCGTTCATGCCGCGGCTGCCGATGAGGATCATGCTAGCTTCGGATTTTTTGGCGGCGGTCAGGATTTGCTGCGCGGCGTTGCCAACTAAAGTTTCATAATGAACGGGAACTTTGGCGGCAGCTGTTTGTTTTTTTGCTGCTTCCATTAATTCCTGACCGGCCAGTTCATATAATTCATTGGTTTGTTTGACCATAGCGGGGTTTAACTGGTTCAAAATGGTCGATCGTTTGCTGTAAGGTTCGATTACGTGGACTACTTTTACTTCTGCGTCAAGCTTACCGGCCAGATTGATACCATAAGCAAGCACTTTACTGGACGAATCAGAACTGTCGATAGCGATTAAAATTTTCTCTTTCATATAAATCCCTCCCTGAATTTTGCATCCTGCTCTTTACTTGACTGTTCTTCTTTTCTTTAATATTATTATAACAACAATAAAATCATACTTAAAATACTTATTTTTGAAATTATAATACCTAAAAAGTATGAATGGAGGAATACTTATGAATTTGCAGCAAATGCGGTATTTCGTAATGGTAGCGAGGCTGGGCAATGTTACAGAGGCTGCCAAAGCGCTGCATATCGCGCAGCCGCCTTTAAGCAGACAAATCAAACAGCTTGAGCAGGAACTGGGCGTGGTGCTGTTCGACAGATCAGGCCGGCGTCTGCATCTGACAGAAACCGGTCATATGCTGCTGCATCGGGCAGAAGAAATCTTAAATCTAACGGATCGGACTGTATGTGAATTATCCAGCAGTGAGCTGGGACAGGAGGGTATTTTATCACTGGGAGTTGTCCCTTCGATGAGCCTGATGGTATTACCGCAGATGATTGCCGCTTTTAAAGAGTTGTATCCCAAAATAACCTATCGGTTGTTGATCGGCGAAAGTTTACGGGTGATCGAACTGCTGGAAAAGGGGGTCATTGAAACTGCTATCGTTCATTTGCCTGTGGACGAGAATTATTTTGCAAGCTATAAGCTGCCAACTGAACGCTTGGCATTAGTCTATGATGCGGCGTTTTTTCCGCAGCTGGAGGGGACTTTTGAACTGCCTGTAAGCAGGCTGCAGGGGCTGCCGCTTTTATGCCACCGCCGTTATAAGGAACTGTTGGAACAGTCTGCTGCTAAAAATGGCATCCAGGCATACTTTTTTCTGTCTCAGCGATGACAGTAATTATCTGATTGCCTGGGCGAAAGCCGGGTTAGGACTGGCCGTTATCCCAGAATCAGCAGAAGCAATCGCCAGGCATGAAGGGCTGGCCTGTGTCCGTATGGACGACCCGGAACTGACGACTACGGCGGCAGTGGTATGGGGGCGCAAGCATTATCACTCGCCGACAACACGTAATTTTATCAGCTTTATACCGCAGTATTTTGAACAGTGCAAAAAGTTCTGCTGAGTGCTGTTGACTGTAGATCAGAGAAAATATAAATAAAAAGCCCCCGGAATTTTTAAGATTCCGGGGGCTTAGTTTTTAATTATTTCCAGGCCGGTAAAATGGTGCCCTGGAAGTGTTCCATAATGAATTTTTCATTATCAGCTGATTGGTAAATTTCTTTCAGTTTAGCGATCCGGGGATCGTTTTCATTGGTTTTCTTGGTTACGAAGATGTTGACAAACGGATTGTCAGCAGATTCCAGAATGATGGAATCTTTGGTAGGGTTCAGGCCTGCTGGAATAGCGTAGTTGGCATTGATTACAGCAAAGGTAACGTCGGGCAGGCTGCGGGGAATGGTAGCTGCATCCAGTTCCAGGAATTTGAAGTTATGTGGATTTTCGGTGATATCGGCAACGGAGGTAGTAACGTTTTTTGATATCTTTGACTTTGATCAGCCCCGGCATTGGCAAGAACTAAAATCGCACGGCCGCCGTTGGATGGATCGTTAGGAATACCGATTGTGGCGCCGTCAGGAATGGCGTCGCCTTTTTTCAAAGTTTTGGAGTAAGCGGCCATCGGGAAGTTAACGGTTTTGAAAACTTCTACCAGGTCAAATTTAGGTTCTTTTTGCAGAGTGGCATCTAAATAGGGGCGGTGCTGCATGCTGTTGGCAAAAACTTCGCCTTGGAATAGTGCTACATTAGGAGTTACATAGTCGTTGAATTCAACTACTTCGATTTTCAGACCTTGTTTTTCAGCAAGTTTTTTGACATTGTCCATAATTTCAGCATGAGGACCTGCAGTAACTGCGATTTTGATAGGTGCATCGCCGGCAGGAGCTTTTGCTGCTTCTTTTTTATCGTCACCGCAGCCGAAGGTGGTCAGGGCAGCTACGCATAAAGCTGCTGCGGTCAGTATTTTAGCTAAATTTTTTCATGATAATTTCCCCTTTATAAGATGATTTTATAGTTTGTTTTTATTAAGCTTTTTGGAAAAGTAGTCGCCGAGTGACTGGATAGATTGGACCATAACGATAAGTACGACGACAGTGATCAACATAACGTCCATTTGGAAACGCTGATAACCGTAACGGATCGCCAGATCGCCTAAGCCGCCGCCACCTAATGTACCAGCCATGGCGGAATAACCGATCAAAGCGATAACAGCGAGGGTGATACCTAAAACGATGGAATGCAGTGCTTCCGGCAAAAGGACCTTGCGGATAATCTGCATGGGGCTGGCGCCCATGGCCTGAGCCGCTTCGATAACGCCGTGGTCGATTTCCAGCAGCGAAGATTCGATGATGCGGGCAATAAAGGGTGCGGCTGAAATAGTCAAAGGTACGATGGAAGCGGTAGTACCTATCGAAGAGCCTACTAAAAGGCGGGTCAGAGGAATGATCGCTACCATTAATATAATGAAGGGAGTTGAGCGGGTAGCGTTGACAATAGCGCCTAAAACGCTGTTTACAGGAGCGTTGGGCAGGATATGGTTTTTACGGGTGACGGTTAAGATCACGCCGAGCGGTACGCCGATGAGTGTGGCGAGTATTGTGGAAGCCAGCACCATATAGCAGGTTTCCCAAAAGGATTTAAGTAAAAGATCTAACATTTCAGGAGACATAACCGATCACCTCAACTTTCAGCTGCTGTTCATGCAGATATTGCAGAGCATTTTTGATACCTGCGGCGCTTCCTGAAATCTCAATGACCAGGGTGCCGAAGGGTATATCCTTAAGCGAGTCGATATTACCGTAGATGATATTGATATCGACATCGAATTTTTTGACCATACCGGAAACGATCGGATCGCCGGCTGAGTTACCGATGAAGGATAATCGCACGATCAGTTTGCTGCCTTCGGTGTAGACTGCGCTGATGGAAGAAGATTGCAGCAGTGCAGGCAGTTCGACATTGTTGATGCTTTTGACGAAATCTTTGGTAGTGGGCTTCTGCGGATCGGTTGAAAACATCGATCATGGACCTTCTTCAATGATCTCGCCGTTTCGATAACAGCTACTCTGTCACAGACTCTTTGACTACTTCCATCTGATTGTGTGATCATGACAATAGTCAGATTCAGGCGTTTATTGATATCTTTGAGCAGGTCGAGAATAGATTTTGTTGTCTGCGGGTCCAATGCCGAGGTTGCTTCATCACACAGCAGTACTTTAGGATCGCTGGCCAGAGCACGGGCAATACCGACACGTTGTTTCTGACCGCCTGACAACTGGCTGGGATAATAATCGCCGCGGTCCTGTAATTGTACCAGCTCCAGCAGCGGCTGCACCCGCTTTTTGATTTCAGACTGCGAAATACCCTGTATTTCCAGCGGAAAAGCGATATTATCATAAACTGTGCGGGAGGCCAGCAGATTAAAGTGCTGGAAGATCATCCCGATATTTTGGCGTGCTTTGCGCAGTTCCTGATTGTTCATTGCAGTCAGTTCCTGTCCATCCACAAAGACCTGACCGCCGGTAGGTACTTCCAGCATATTGATGCAGCGGATCAGGGTTGATTTACCGGCACCGCTGAGGCCGATGATACCGAATATTTCTCCGGCGTTGATATGCAGATTTGTTTTCTTTAAAGCGTGGATATTACCTGCATTGCTGTAATAGGTTTTTTCCACATTGCGTAAATCGATCATACAGCGTTCCTCTTTCTTTTCTAAAATCGTAAAAAAACCCTTCACACAGGTGAAGGGTAACGAAAGCGTTTCGTACTGCTTCATCTGTCGGATTTACATCCGTTGGATTTGGCACCGTTCACGTCGTGATGGTTGCCGTAGCTTCATAGGGCCAGTCCCTCGGCTACTCTTGATGAAATACCGTTTGAAGTTGTTAAACAAAATAATACACTTACAATCGGCACTTGTCAATAAAAATTTTAAAATTTTTGTAAAAAACCTTGCCTTTCACAAGATAAAGTGATAAGTATAAAAGAAAAAAGGTGCTAGCACCAGCTAAATTTAAGGAGGCAATCATGGCTGCAAAAACCAGAGACCATTTGACCGATCAATTATTTAAAGCGATTCTTAGCTTAAAAAGTGAAGAGCAGTGTTCCAACTTTTTTGAGGATATTTGCACGATCAGCGAACTGAAATCCATGGCGCAGCGTTTGGAGGTTGCCAGAATGCTTGATGCAGGCTGTATTTATGAAGAGATAGTAGAAAAAACAGGCGCCAGTACGGCGACGATCTCACGGGTTAAACGCTGTTTGGTTTATGGCGCTGACGGCTATAATTCGATAATGCCATTATTAAAAAAGGAAGACAAGCACAATGCTGAATAATAAAGCTTTGCAAGGTGCCGTATGGAACTAGGGACGTACTTCCGGGTGAAGCCGGCGCCAGAAGGATAATTGAAAATAAGCTTGCCTCTACCTTTAAAGCCTGGGGCTATGACGAAGTGGTCACGCCGACTTTTGAATATCTGGATACTTTTGCCGCAGCAGGTCAGCTGTCAGACAGCAGTTTTAAATTTTTTTGGACCGTCGTAATAATATTTTATTGCTGCGGTCGGACATGACGACTCCTTTGGCGCGTTTGGTAGCTACTCGGCTCAATGAGGGACCGGCGGTAAAACGGCTTTTTTATCTGGCGAATCTATTTCGCTATGAGGAAACACAGGCCGGACGCCAGTGTGAGTTTAATCAGGCCGGTGTTGAAATGATGGGTGCGGCCGGACCTTCGGCAGATGCCGAGATGCTGGCTTTAGCAGTAGCTTCGCTGCAGGCAGCAGGGTTAAATGATTTTGTGATCAGTGTTGGACAGATCGATTTTATAAATGGCCTGATTGAAGCGGCTGAGGTCACTGAACTGCAGGCGCAGGAGCTGAAACGCTGCCTGATCGAGCATGATGTGGTACGGTTGGAAGCGTTGGCAGATGGCAGCAGGATGTCACCGGAACAAAAAGATTTGTTTAAAGAGCTGCCGTTTCTGCATGGCGGGCTTGAACTTTTAGATAAGGTTGAAGCCTGTGGTTTGAACAATAAAAGCTCCAAGGCTGTGCAGGATCTGCGCGAAATCTATGCTTTGGCCGAGGTCTATGGTGCGGCTGGTTATCTGCGTTTTGATCTGGGGCTTTTGCGCGACCTTGATTATTATACTGGAATGTTATTTGAAGGCTACGCTGAGGATATGGGTTTCCCGATCATTGGCGGCGGCCGTTATGATACAATGATGGAAAATTTTGGCAGATCCTGCCCGGCAACAGGATTTGCTATAGGGATAGACAGGATCATGTTGATTCTGAGTCGGCGCCGGCAGCTGGATAATATCAGCAGCTGGGATGTTTTGGTGGCCTGGCAGGCAGGTTGTCTGCCACAGGCGATCGCGCAGTGTATGCGTCTGCGCAGGAGCGGCAAAACAGTGAAGCTGGCTGCCGAGCCTTTTAACCAGAGCGAAGCAGTGGACGCGCAGCGTGCTAACGCCTGCGATACGCTGCTGTATATCGAAGATTGATAAAGGAAGTGCCGTAATGGATTATATTACCGTAGCGCTGCCGAAGGGCAAGCTGTTTCAAAGATCAGTAGAGCTGCTGGCTAAAGTAGGCTATAGTGCTGATAACGTAACTGAAGATTCGCGTAAACTTGTTATCAGTAACGAGGATAGCAAGGTGCGCTTTATAATTACTAAAACTGTCGATTTGCCGACCTATGTAGAATACGGTGCTGCCGATATCGGGATCATTGGTAAAGATGTGCTGCTGGAAGAACGCAAGGACGTATATGAGCTGCTGGATCTGAAATATGGACGCTGTCGTTTGATGCTGGCAGTTCCTGAGCAGATGCAGCGGCCCAGGCTGACTGATTATGCGCATCTGCGGGTAGCAACTAAATATCCGAACTGTGCCCAGGAGTATTTTCGCAGTCTGGGGATTCAGACCGAGATCATCAAGCTTAACGGCTCGATTGAACTGGGGCCGATGGTTGGATTGTCGGAGCTGATCGTTGATATTGTGGAAACAGGCCGTACCCTGAAAGAGAATAAATTGGTGGAGGTAGATTCCATCTATACGGCGACAGCAAGACTGATTGCCAACAGGGTGAGCTTTAAATTGAAATTTGACCGTCTGGATAAACTGGTCCGAGATTTGCGTAAGGTACTGGATGAGGAGGAAGAGCAATGCAAGTAACAGATGCCAGAGGAATGAGTGCTGTTGAAATAGCAGCTTTGATGCAGAAAAAAGCTTTTGATGAATGTGAGCTGTCCCCCGGAGTTCAGGCAGGTGTTACCGCTATGTTTGGTGCGCCGCTGACAGCAGCCCAGGTCGTCGAAAGAATTGTGACTGACGTAAGGGCCGGCGGTGATGGAAAGCTGCTTTATTATACTAATCTGATCGATAAAGCAGGCTTGAGTGTCCAAAATATCCGGGTCAGCAAGGCTGAATTTGCAGAAGCCCGACAATCAGCTGATGCCGAAGTGGTAGAAGCCATCGAACGTGCTATTGCAAATGTGCGTCGCTTTCACGAAGAACAGCTGCCAAAAACCTGGCTGACTAACCGTGAATGCGGTGCTATGCTGGGACAGAAGGTAACTCCTGTTGACTCTGTGGGTATCTACGTCCCCGGTGGAACTGCGGCTTATCCTTCTTCGGTGATTATGAATGCTGTACCGGCTACAGTAGCAGGAGTACCACGGATCGTGATGGCAGTACCGCCCGGACGTGATGGCAAAGTCAATCCTTATGTGCTGGTTACGGCTGAATTAATAGGTATCAGGGAAATTTATAAAATGGGCGGTGCACAGGCCATTGCTGCGTTAGCTTTTGGTACGGAAACTGTACCAAAGGTTGAAAAAATTACCGGCCCGGGCAATATTTTTGTGACGCTGGCTAAAAAAGCTGTTTACGGGCACTGCGACATTGATATGCTGGCAGGTCCCAGCGAAATATTGATTATAGCCGATGATGGCGCTGATCCTAAATATCTGGCAGCTGACCTTTTGAGCCAGGCGGAACATGATCCTCTGGCCAGCGCTATTTTAGTTACGGACAGTGAGCTGTTGGGCAATGCTGTTGCAGCAGAGCTTGAGATGCAGCTTGCTGCTTTGCCGCGGCAGGAGATCGCTGCATTGTCTTTAGCAAATCATGGCAAGATCATTATTGCGTCTGATATGGAAACAGTAATTGAGATGGCGAATATATCAGCACCGGAGCATTTGGAGGTTATGACGAAAGAGCCTTTTGCTCTGCTGCCTTATCTGCGTAATGCCGGTGCGATCTTTTTGGGCGCTTATTCACCGGAGCCTTTGGGCGATTATTATGCAGGACCGAACCACATTCTGCCTACCGGCGGCACTGCCCGTTTCTACTCAGTTCTGAATGTGGAGACGTTTATGAAGAAAACAAGTATCATTGCTTATACGCAGGGCGCCTTGACTGCTGTGGGCAGTGACGTTATTAAAATGGCTGAAGCGGAAGGGCTTCAGGCGCATGCTAACGCTATCCGCATGCGTATGGAAAAGAGGTGAGGAGATGGCTGGATTTAATGCCAGGACCGGCTTGGAAGAATTGGAAGAATATGCTGTAGAACATGTGGCTGCCGATATTATCGTCAATGCCAACGAAAGTAATTATAATCTGCCGCGGCCGATTGAGCAGGCTGTAGCGGCGAAGCTGGCCGGGTTTCCTTTTAACCGATATCCGCCGATGCAGGCTGAAACGCTGCGCGGGCTGATTGCTGAAGATCTGGCGCTGGATGCAGACAATATCAGAATCGGCAACGGCTCCAGTGAACTTTTGCAAATGGCCTGTTATGCTTTTGGCGGCAATGGACGTAAAATCGCTTTTCCGTATCCGTCTTTTTCTATGTATGGCGTTTATACCAAGCTGGCCGACAGTATAGCCGCACCGTATCCGCTGACGCTGACGGGATATGTCGATCCAGATAAGGTCATCGAATTTTGCAGGGCAGAGCAGCCGGCGCTGTTGATTGTCTGCAATCCCAACAATCCGACGGGAAATTATAATCCGCTTGAAGTAATGGAGAAGATTTTAGCAAATGTCAGCTGCCCGGTAGTAATGGATGAAGCCTATATGGAGTTTGCTAAAGGCAGCGGCGTTGATCCGCAGGATCTGCGCCCGCTGAATAAATTAAAGCTGGTAGCAGGTTCGACTTTGGCTCTGACAGGTAAATACAGTAATTTTATGTGCTTGCGGACTTTTTCTAAAGCTTACGGACTGGCTGGACTGCGTGTAGGTTATGCTGTCGGCAGTGCCGGTATCATGCGTGTTTTGGGAAAAACACTGCTGCCTTATCATGTTAATGCCTGGTCTTTAGCTGTAGCGGAAGAGGTTTACCGCCAAAAAGACTTATATAAAGAACAACTGGAAACTATTATCGAGCAGCGTGATCTGATGCGGGAACAACTGGAGCAAATGGGCTTGAAAATCTGGCCGTCCGCAACGAATTTTCTGACCTGTTGCCCGCAGGGCGAACTGACTGCCCGTTTAGCGGCTGCCTGCGAGCAGCAATATGGCAGCCAGGGTGAAAAAACACAGCAGATGCTGGCAGGAATGTACTTATACCGCAAACTGCTGGAGAAGAAAATTTTGGTGCGCGATTATACCAGTCATCCTGTATTGCAGGGATGCCTGCGGATCACGGTAGGCCTGCCGCTGGAAAATGTTGAAATCATCAGCCGGCTGCAGCGCTTATGCGGAGAGGAGGCAATATGATGCGGCAGGCAGTTAAAGAACGAAAAACTTTAGAAACTGCGGTCAGTGTCTGTATTGGGCTTGATGGCAGCGGGAAAGCGGATATCGCTACAGGCGTCGGATTTTTTTGATCATATGCTGACACTGCTGGCCAAGCATAGTTTTCTTGATTTGCAGGTGAAAGCACAGGGAGATCTGCAGGTTGACTGTCACCATACGGTTGAAGAC
>ENA-OQAB01000525-OQAB01000525.1-human-gut-metagenome-genome-assembly--contig:-NODE-525-length-20661-cov-2.925587_pt1 | contig 20661 bp, 18 predicted proteins | sample MGYA00242490_ERZ504517 | MGnify/ENA primary metagenome ERZ504517 (study PRJEB26092, sample SAMD00036298) | human gut metagenome | host: Homo sapiens | study: EMG produced TPA metagenomics assembly of...
ATGCTGGTAAATGCCAGCTTATGCAAGGTATCTTCCAAAAAGAAAATACCGATAAAGCCCTAAAATACGGGATATATCGGCATTTACCAACTTATGAAAAGATAATCAGAAATTTAGTAAGTTTTTATAGGTAATAAATAGTAAATGTCAGTATTTTTAAGCTTTAAATGTTATTGTTACATATCGCTAGATTTTTTAATTAAAATTTATCTTTTGATGCGTAAAGTAGATGGAAAAAATACTTTTTTAATTGGTAAGTTTTTTACAAATTTAACTCTTATACTATTTATTCTCTATATATGTTAAAATAGATTTATGATATATAAAATATAGGATAAGATGGGAGGAAAACAAATGAGCATAAATGTTGCTTGGATAGAAGAACAAGCAGTGAATGCAAATGCATTAAAAATGGGAGAGCTATTTATCAAAGTGGTAAATTTATAAAATTATATCGTTCAGCAGATGAGACTTTTTATATGGGAGAATGTCTTGGTAGCGGAAGTAAAAATTATATCACTTCTGTTGATTTTCAGGATCAATCTCATCCAATCTTTCGTTGTAATTGTCCTAGTAGACAATTTCCTTGTAAACATAGCATTGGATTATTATTTGCTATTGAAGATAAAGCAAATTTTGAGATTTGTGAAATTCCTGAAGATATTGTAAAAAAAAGAGAACGCCTTATAAAACGTGCTCAACCTAAAGATAATACAGAGAAAAAGCCTAAAAAAGTTAATAAAACAGGACAAAAGAAACGTTGGATGAAACAAAAAGAAGGGTTGTTTGTCTGTGAAACAATGTTGCAGGATATCACACGAATGGGAGTTGCTGCTTTTGTGAATAGTCAACTAAAAGATTATGAAAATATAGCAAAACAAATGAATGATTATTTTTACTGGAATCCAACGTCTCATCTTAGAACTTGTTATTGAAGCGAAAAATGCATTGACTAGTGATGCTGTTTATGATGGTGTAATTGCAAACATGCTTCGTCTTTATCAAATTGTTAAAAAAAGGGAAAACAATATTTAGATAAGAAAATAAATGAAGAAGAAATTACGCAGGATGATCAAATCATGGATGAATTACTAGGACATGTTTGGAATTTAAAAGAATTAAAAGAAGCTGGTTTTTATGAAGAAAACCAAGAATTCATACAATTAGGATTTTGTAGTAAAAATGAAGATACATTACAAATTGGTTATTGGTATGTTCACCCTCTCCAAGAGATACATAAAACAGTCAATATGCGCCCTTTAAAAGTTGCTAAATACATAAAAGAAGATGACAGTGTTTTAGAAAAAGTGAGAACATCCTGTTTATATCTCTATCCTGGAGTTAACAATCGTCGTATGCGTTATGATGAAAACTTTACAACTTGTGATATTGAAGCACAAGATTATGTACATATACGAGAAATTGCCAAAATAGATTTTGAACAAGTTATAAAGGAAGTCAAAAATCAATTGAAAAATCCTTTATGTGATCAAGAAATAGCAATTATATTGGCTTATGATCAAATCAAACAAAACCAAGATGATTTTGTTATGGTGGATGAATTCAATCATCAATTAAAACTTACAGCGATGGAAAGAACATCATTACATGCATTGACAACACTCCCTTCACAAAATCTACTATCAAAACAGTGTGCTTTAGTTATTTTTTCTTATGATTATCATACACATCATTTATTAGCAAAACCGATGAGTCTTATTAGTAACGAACAGATTGTTCGTCTACTTTATTAGGAGGTGTTGAAAATGTTACAACAAATTTTATTAGAATTACAATCACGCTTTCAAACAGGCTTGATTGCAGGTAGTCATATTTTGTTGAGTGATGAACGCCTTCCGATCCTTTTAAAAAAGGTTGAGGCATTGGCTCAAAAATCACCTGTATTTCAAAAGCTCTATAATCTTTGTCTAGCAATATTTAATGATCAAGACCATTTAGAAAACAATATTATGGAAGCTATGTCTTTTTTAGATGCTTTAATTATGACACAGGCACAATGGAAATATGAAGAAGATACCTATGATATTACAATTCTTACGGAAAAACCTTATACCAATATCAAGTATTCACAATTAAAACCATTGATTCAAGCATTAAGTCAACCAGGAAGTGGTCGCTATGAAATCATTTTATCAACTTGGAATAAATATCCTGATTTATTTCAAGATTATCGTGTTTTACCTTATGTCATTGCCGGATTAGGTGATTCTTATTCTGAAATCGCTAATTTATGTGTGGATATTTTAAAAAGCTGTGGTAAGAAAGTTGTACCTCTTTTAAAAGAAAACTTTAATCCTAGTGGTAAAAAAGAAATGTTAAGAAGAATTAGTTTGATTGTAGAATTAGCTGGTAAAGATGAAAACCAATTTTATTTAGATATGTATCCTTTATCTCAAACAGATATTCAAAAGCAAATCATTATAGGATTATCTTACAACTCTACAAATCGAGATTTTTTAATGAATATAGCTGATGTAGAAAGAGGAAAATTAAAGGAATATGCACTTTATGCATTGAGTCATATCCAAGATGATGAAGTAGATAAGTATTTATTGAAGAAAATGAAGAAAAGTCAAAAGACTTTGTTTTATACACTCTATTCTAACAATGAGGATATTAAGCAAATAATATGTGAAGATATTCAACAACAATTATCTAAAATAATGAAATATCAGCAAATTGAAACAGATAAAGAAGCAGTTGAAATCATAAAAAAATTATCTTTATTAGCATATAAAACAGGTCCACAAATTATTGATATTGTTGCTTGGATATTTGATCATGATGATAAGTTATGTATGGTCAAGGATAGTCAACAACATTTATTTGTTCAATTGGATAATTATAGCAATGTAACTCCATTGAGCTATATGGAACTTGAAAATAATCGTTACACAATCGCAGAATATGTTGCAGAAGTTATCTTGAATACCTATTTGGTTTATCAAAATGAAGAAAGTGAAACTTTAATAAAGACACTTTATGAACGTTATCCACAATTCATGACATCAGCTTATGCACGAATGTTATTGATTAAAGATTATAAACATGCTTATGAAACATTAACAACGCTCATTGACTGTCAAAAACCAAGAGATTTTTATTCACGTATCTTCCAATATGTTGAATATGACCAAGAAACAAAACAATATGTCTATCGTTCAAAACTGATATCATATCCATTAAAAACAGAAGTTATAACTATTGTTTTAGGTGATGAATTAGATCATCGTTGGATTGATTTGTTATTAGGAAAACAACAAATAACAAAAGGATTGTTTAAAAAAGAAGAAATGATAGTCTATGGTAATGAAATTCCATTATGTAGCTGTATTATGGTTCATTTGGCTTCAAAGGATAATTTAGAACTTAAAGATACTTTGATTGCATATTTTGAACAACATAAATCTACAGCTTGTCATTTGTATATTGAAAAATTATATCAATTACCATTAAGAGATGATTTACTCGCTTATTTTAAAAAACAAAATACATTTTTAAGCGGTAATCGTATATCTTATCATCAAATGGTTTCAATGTGTGAAACATTCTGTAATAAAAATGATGGTTTATATGTTTTAAAAGAAATCTTAACTTATTTAAAGAAGAAAACAAAAAGTGATTATGCATGGCAATTTTATGAAATTGAAAATGCTATTAATCGTTATGAAGAAAGTGAGGAAATAATCTAAATGAATCAACAAGAATATCAACGTTTACCTGCTGAAATCCTATTTCAATTAGAAATAGAGACCTTAATTAAAAATGAAAAATATCCTATCCCTGAAGGATGGAAGATGTCACCACGTTCAGTTTTAACTTATATTTGTGGAGGTAAAAGTGGGAATATGGACATTACTCCTAAATATATTGGAAATGAGCGTTTGGTTGAAATTGCGATTGCCACACTTGTAACTGACCGCGCCTTGCTTTTAATTGGTGAACCAGGAACAGCAAAATCTTGGTTAAGTGAACATCTATGTGCTGCCATCAATGGTGATTCTACAAAAGTGATTCAAGGAACAGCAGGAACAAGTGAAGAAGCAATTCGTTATTCATGGAATTATGCGATGTTGATTGCTAAAGGTCCAAGTGAAGAAGCCTTAGTGAAAAGTCCATTGTTAAACGCTATGGAAACAGGTAGCATTGTTCGTTTTGAAGAAATAAGTCGTTGTGCTAGTGAAGTGCAAGATGCCTTAATTTCTATTCTATCAGAAAAACGTGTTTCTATTCCTGAGTTAAATATGGAAATTCCTGCAAAAAGAGGTTTCTCTTTAATTGCAACAGCCAATACAAGAGATAAAGGTGTTAATGATATGTCAGCAGCGTTAAAACGTCGTTTTAATATTGTTGTTTTACCAGCCCCTAAAGATTTAAAGACAGAAATGGAGATTGTTGAACAACGTGTTGGACAATTATCTGCTTCACTTGGTTTACAAGCTAAAGTTCCTAGTGTAGATGTTATTGAACGCGTTGTAACTATTTTTAGAGAGTTAAGAAATGGAATAACAATAGATGGTAAACAAAAATCAAAACAACAACGGGGGTTTTATCTTCGGCTGAAGCGATTTCTTTATTAGCTAATAGTATGGCATTAGCAGCTAGCTTTGGTGATGGGAAAATCCGTGTTCAAGATGTTGCTGCAGGATTACAGGGAGCAATTGTAAAGGATGAATCAAAAGATGCATTGGCTTGGAAGGAATATTTAGAAAATATTTTAAAGAAAAAAGGCATGTCTTATTATGATCTTTACCATGCTTGCATGGAGCTTAATCAGTGATGGAAAATATTTTTGGAATCCGTCATTTATCACCAGCATCGGCTTATCACTTAAAGCATTTTCTTGAGCAAAAAAAGCCTCGCTTTGTTTTAATTGAAGGACCTAGTGATTGTAATGATATGATAGAAGATATTGTACAAGATGATTTAATACCACCTTTTGCAATGATGTCATATACAATAGATACACCGATTCAATCTTTGTTATATCCATTTGCTAATTATTCACCAGAATATGTTGCTATGAAATGGGCTTATCAACATCATATTCCTTGTGCTTTTATGGATTTACCTTCATCAGCTTTTTTAACAATGGAAGAATCTCAATTACAACAAGATAAAGTTATTGATTTGGATATGGATGTTAATGATCAATGGGAACGTATTTTTGAGCATGTAGATGATACATTTCAGTTTAAAGAAGCAATAACTTTGTTTGCTCATCACTTGCGTGAGCTTAATCCACCTGATGGGCAAACTTGTTTACGTGAAGCTTATATGAAAACCACGATAGAAAAAATCAAGGAAACAGGTTTATTAGAAGATGATATTGTTGTGGTTTGTGGAGCTTTTCATATTGAAGGAATTCAACAAGCAACATGTTTAAGTGATAATGAGTATCAAAAAATCAATCAAAAATTAGTCAATCGTACATTGATGCCTTATTCATATTTTCGTTTATCATCACTCTCTGGTTATGGAGCTGGAAATAAAGCACCTGCTTATTATGAGTTGTTGTGGCAACATATGTTAGAAAATCAACCTAAACAAGCTGCCTATGATTATCTTTCAAGAATCTCTTTATATCAAAGAGAACATGGTTATAACTGTTCAACTGCGCAGGTGATTGAAGCCCTGCAATTAGCACAAATGCTAGCAGCTATGCATCAAGAAACATTACCATCTTTACAAGATTTAAAAGATGCAGCAATTGCTTGTATGGGACAAGGAAGCGAAAGTCAATTAATGGAAGCTTTTATAGCTAATGATATTGGAACAACAATGGGATACTTACCTAAAGGTATGTCCAAAACAGCTATTCAAAATGATTTTTATAGTCAATTAAAACAATTAAAATTAGAACGTTTTCAAACTATTGTTGCCACTCCTTTAGAACTTGATTTACGTGAAAACACAACTGTAAAATCAAAAAATTCAGCTTTTTTAGATCTTCATCGTTCTTGTTTTTTACATCAATTGCGTTTTTTAGAGATTCCTTTTTGTGCATTATTGCCTAGCAAACAAGACACTGCAGATTGGAAGGAAACTTGGGAGTTAAAATGGAGTAGTGAAGCTGAAATTATCTTAATTGAAAATTCATTATATGGTGAAAGTATTGCCTATGCAACTCAGTTTTGTATAAAACAAAAACTAGAACAAAGTACTAATATGAGTGAATGTGCTTTTTAATGGAAGAAGCTTTTTTATGTGGTTTACCAGATAGTTTGTTACATGCTTTGCAGGCTGTTCAATCCTTAGCAATTGATTCTTCATCATTTGAAGATATTGTTTCAACTGCTAAACGTTTAAGTCGAATTATGCGTTTTGGAACCTTGCGACATAGTGCCAATGAAAATATTGAACCCTTATTTCATCAATTGTTTTATCGTGCGCTTTTGTTATGTGTTGAAAGTTGTCAGTGTGATGATAAAGTAGCACATACAATCATGGAAGCAATGAAAACAATGAATGACTTATCTATTCAACATGATCATTATATGGAAGAAGAATGGCTACAAGTTTTAGTTGAACTGATTCATCGTGATGATATGAATCCTTTCTTGAGTGGTTATGCTACAGCTATTTTGCTAGAACGTGGATTCTTACAGGAGAATGATTTTCAACAGATTCTTACTTATCATATATCCCAAGGAATATCTGTAGATATTGCTGCTAACTGGTTTGAAGGTTTTATGATGCGAAATCACTATGCTTTGATTGCACGTTCTTTTGTTTGGAAACAACTTGATGAATATATTCAGATTTAGAGGAACAAGATTTTTAAGGGCATTGTTATATTTAAGGAGAGCTTTTGGAACTTATAGCGCAAAGGAAAAGCATGATATAGCTAAGAATTTAGGAAGTTTATGGCATTTGGATGAAAATAGTGTTGCAGAAGTATTAAATGGAGATTTAAAGAAGGAAGAACAAGATCTTTTAGATGAATTAGAAGATTTTGATTTTGGTGATTTTTAATGGAAAAGAATAAAGAATTATTACGTTGGAGATTGATTCTCGGTGAAGAAACACAAAATGATTTTCAAGACATGGATAAAAACTTTTTGTTAAGTGATAAGGATTTACTGATGGATGCAACATTATCAGCTATTTATGGAAGTAAGAGTATACAAAGTCAAAGAGGTGGGGCTGGCAAAGAGTCAAGTCGACCAAACATTTCTAAATGGATGAAGGATTTACGTTCGTTATTTGATACTGATTTAGTTAAAGTCATTCAACAAGATGCCATTGAACGTAATGGCTGGAAAGAACTCTTAATGGAACCAGAGTTACTAGAACAATTAGAACCCAACTTAGAAATGGCAAGTGTCTTATTAACTTTAAAAGATATGATTCCTTCTAAATCAAAAGATCAAGCGAGAATCTATATTCAAAAAATTGTTGATATTATTAATCAACAAATCGCAACAGATTTAAAACGTAGTGTATTTGCGGCTATTCAAAAAAGGGAACATTCTGTTTTACCTAGTTCCACTGCTATTGATTTTCCATATACAATACGTAAAAACTTAAAACATTATTCTCCTGATTTAAAAACAATTATTCCTGAACGTGTTTACTTTTTTGATCGTAAACAAAAGAGTAATCATTTTCATGTTATTTTGGATATTGATCAAAGTGGTTCAATGTCGAGCTCAATTATGTATTCTTCACTTACGGCATGTATTTTAGCTAGTATGAATGCTGTGAAAACAAATGTTATTGCTTTTGATACAACAGTTGTTGATTTAACTGATTTATGTCAGGATCCGGTAGATTTGTTATATGGTTTTCAATTAGGTGGAGGAACAGATATTCATAAATCTGTTAAATATTGTGAACAGCTCATTGAACAGCCTGATCAAACAATCTTCTTTTTGATATCTGATTTAGATGAAGGTGGCAACCATGCAGGTTTATTGCATCGTTTACAAGAAATACAAGAATCTGGTGTAACAGTTGTTTGTCTTTTAGCTATCCAAGATGGAGGAAAGCCATATTATAATAAAGACATGGCACAAAAAGTCGCAAATCTAGGGATTCCTTGTTTTGCCTGTGCACCTTTAAAACTTCCTGATTTATTGTATGCAGTTTTACAAAAACATGATTTATCATCATTTTCATAAGATATTGTATTTCAAGAATAGCTGTTATAAAATATATATAACAGAAATCGGGGGAATTTATATGATTGAAATTGTTAACGGATATACATACATTGAGGATGTCAAAAAATTAATTGAAGCTTATTATAAGGAATTAGATAGAAATTTAGATTTTCAAAATATTGATGAAGAATTAAATCATTTACAGACGAAATATCAAGAACCTCAAGGAAAACTTTTGGTTGCATTAATGAATCAAAAGTTGTTGGTTGTGTAGCTTTTCATCAATTTAAAGATGAAATATGTGAGATGAAAAGATTATATGTTTTACCAGAATCGAGAAGTTATCATATTGGTCAACTTTTGGTTGAAGAAATTATTAAAGAAGCAAAACAGGCAGGATATAAGGAAATGGTTTTAGATACAATAGAACCATTAAAAAGTGCAATTCATTTGTATAAGAAATATGGCTTTAAAGAAATTGAAGCCTATTATGAAAATCCAATGGATGATGTTATTTATATGAAGCTAGATTTGAGGCGTGAGAAAATGAAATTAACAATGTTAGGAACTGGACATGCGGTTGTTACAAAATGTTACAATACTTGTTTTGTATTGAGTGAAAATCACGAATATTTTTTAGTTGATGGTGGTGGGGGAAGTACCTTGCTTACTCAACTTGAACGTGCTCATATCAAATGGCAGGATATTAAAACAATCTTTGTTACACATAAACATTTGGATCATATTACGGGTATTTTTTGGATGGTTCGTTTGATTACCCAAGCAATGAATCAAAATAAATATGAGGGTGAAGTTTATATTTATGGACATGATGAAGTGATTCAGATTATTCATGATGTTGCACATATGGTTCTTCAAGAAAAGGAAACAAGATTTATTGGGGATAGATTGCATTTGGTTGTTATTGGTGATGGAGAAAAGAAAAAGATTCTTAATCATGAAGTGACATTCTTTGATATTCATTCAACGAAAGCAAAACAATATGGTTTTACAATGCAACTTAATGATCAGGAAAAGTTAACTTGTTGTGGAGATGAACCATATAATGAATGTAATCAGGAATATGTTAAAGAAAGTCAATGGTTACTTCATGAAGCTTTTTGTTTATATAGTGAAGCAGATATTTATAAACCTTATGAAAAACACCATTCTACAGTTAAAGATGCTTGTCTTTTAGCTGAACAATTAAAGGTTAAAAACTTAGTGTTATATCATAGTGAAGATCAACATATTCATGAACGTAAAAGATTATATAGTGAAGAAGGTCTACAGTATTATCAAGGGAATTTATTCATTCCTGATGATTTGGAGAGTATAGAAATATAAAAAGATAGAATTTTTCTATCTTTTATTCTACAGTCATAAAGAAATGAGCAAGTTTATAATTATAAACAATTTGAGATGAATTAAACAATGTTCCATTTGTTAAATAAATATCGTCTTCAATAATGATAGCGGGATCATTTTTTTCTAATTCTAATAATTGACTTTCTTGATCAGTTAATTTTCTGGCACTAATATATTTATCAGAAAAACCAAAAGGTATTTTTAAATCTTCTTTAATATATCTAAAAATAGAAGATTCAATAATTTCTTTATCAAGATAAGGAATAATATTTTTATTATAATAAGTATATTCAATTGCATAAGGAATATCATCCACAATACGAAGTCTTTCAATATAATAGATAGGTGTTCCGATTTCACATAACATAATTTGAGCTAAATTATCATCAGCTTCAACAATTTCTACACTTAAACATTTATTCGTGAGTTTATTACCAGGATGATCTTTAGTAATTCCTCTTGTTCCACTGAGAAAAACTGTATCACATTTACGAGATTCTCTAATAAACATACCACTTCCTTGTACAGGATAGAGTAAACCTAATTTTGTTAAAATTTTAATTGCATTTCTTACAGTATTTCTACTAACATTGTATTCTTCCATCAATTGATTCTTCAGTAGGGATTTTTTTAGTTTCATTAAATTCATGATTATTTATTCTATCAGCTAAACTATTAGCAACAGTTTCATATTTTGTCATAATTACACTTCCTTTATTGCTTATAATAACATATATTTTTTAAAAAAAATCAAAAACATTGGTACAAATTGTATATATAGGAATTAATTTGTGAAAACGCTTTACACACAAAAGTCAATGGTATATAATAAATTCGTACCAAAGAATTGTCAACTGTTTTAAAAATGTCAAAGTGTCAAAAAAATAATGAGGAAAGGGAATGTTATGAAGAAGTTAATTGTTGGTATGTTATCAGCATTTATGGCATTGTCTACAGCGATGACGCCAGTAAGTGCTAGTAACGATGTAGAAAAGAAAGTTACATCTCTAATGTCAACTATGACATTAGAACAAAAGGTTGGACAAATGTTGCAACCTGATACCAGAAGTATTACACCTGAACAAGTTAAAAAATACTTCATTGGTTCAATTTTGAGTGGTGGAGGGGCAGGTCCCTCAACTGGAAATACTGCAAAGGATTGGGCAGATAGACTAGATGAATTTCAAAAAGCTGCCATTGATGGATTTGGTATTCCTTTGTTGTATGGTGTAGATGCGGTGCATGGAAATAACAATGTTGAAGATGCAACTGTTTATCCACACAACATAGGTTTAGGTCAAGCAAATGATGCTGAACTTATGAAAAGAATTGGGAAAGCAACAGCCCAAGAAGTGAGAGCAATTGGAGCAAACTGGGCATTTACCCCAACGCTTGGATTGCCTCAAAATGAAAGATGGGGACGTACTTATGAATGTTTCAGTGAAACATCTGAAATTTCATCAAAATTAGGTGCGGCCTTAATCGAAGGAATGCAAGGTGATTTATCTTCACAATATGCGATTGCAACAGCAAAACATTATATTGGTGAAGGTATTGCAAAAAATGGTATCAATCAAGGTGATATTGATGGAAAGCTATTTGAGAAAGAATTAGAGGAATTACTAATTCCATATCGTAAAGCTATTGCAAGTGGAGTTAAGAGTGTAATGGTCACTTACAGTAGTATTGATGGAGTAAAGTGCCATGAAAATAAAAATTTAATAACAGATATCTTAAAGGGAGATTTAGGTTTTAAAGGTATTGTTATTACTGATTACAATGGTACAGATCAAGTAAGTGGAAGTACTTATAAAGAAAAAATTGAAAAAACTATCAATGCAGGAATGGATATGTTAATGATTGATGGTAATGAAGGTAATACTCCAAAATGGCTTCTTGCAAGAGATAACATTATGAAATCAGTAGAAGAAAAGAAAATTTCATTGGAACGTATTGATGATGCAGTCAGACGTATTTTAACAGTAAAATGCGAATTAGGGCTACTAGATGATGTGAAATTAGCTTATGCTGATCAAGAATTACTTGCACAGTTTGGTAGTGATGAACATCGTCAAATTGCTCGTGAAGCAGTAAGAAAATCTTTGACACTTTTAAAAAACAGTGAAACACAAAACGGATCAACTTTAATGGCTGATTTGAAAAACATGAAAAAGATTATCGTAGCTGGAGAAACTGGAGATGATATTGGTTTACAATGTGGTGGTTGGACAATTTCTTGGCAAGGTTCTAAAGGTAAAATTACTAAAGGAACAACAATTTATTCTGGATTACGTGAATTAGCTGGTAAAGACAAAACAATCGACTATAATGCTAATGGTTATTTTGAAGAAGATGATTATGAAGCTGCAATTGTTGTGGTAGGAGAAAGACCATATGCTGAAAGCAATGGAGATAGATCAGCTAGAGATTTAACTATTGATGCTGATGATATTAAAGCTATTAATAGAATTAAGCAACAACATCCAGATTTACCTATTATTGCTGTATTGGTTACTGGACGTCCTATTACAATTGTTGATCAAGTTGATGATTTAGATGCAATTGTCATGGCTGGTTTCCCTGGAACTGAAGGGGCTGGGGTTGCTGATGTATTATTAGGAGATTATGATTTTACTGGTCATTTAACAATGACTTGGCCTTGGTATGCACAAGATATTGAAAAGAAATTAACAGATGAAACAAAAGTCATGTTTGAATATGGTAGAGGATTAACAAAAAATCAGACAACTGCAATTACTAATCCTAAACCTAATGATCCTTCAGTTATTGATTTATCAAAAACAGGCGGAATTGTTCAAGCAGAAGATTTCTATTCAAAACATAGTAAAATTGTCTTAGAAAATAACAATACATCTATTGGTTATTTCTGGAATGGTTATGATATTAGTTATAATGTCATCGTTCCTAAAAAAGCTCGTTATACTTTAAATGTTGCAGCTGCAACTCAAAATGATGGTGTGAAAGCAGCATTTGATGTTTATGTTGATAATGTTTTATATTATAGTACATCTACGCCAGCACTAAATACTGGTGGATGGGCAAGTTTTAAAGAACAAGAAATGAATGATAAAATTTCATTGCCTGATGGAAAACATATTATTAAATTTGTTTCTCAAACAAAAGATTTAAATATTGATTACTTTAAATTTATTGAATTCGATGATGAATATCAAGAACCAGAAATCAAACCTGATGTACCTAATGAAGGATCAGGGGCAATGATTAAAGAAGATGCTGTTAAAGTGACAATGTCATCATCAGATAATTCTGGTAGTATGACTTGGTATGCTGGAAATCAAGAAATAACAAATCGTAATACTGAAAAAGCAGCATTAGATATTCGTAATGCTGATGATTTAAAAATGACAACAATTACTGTTGATGAAGATAAAACATATCAATCAGTATTAGGTATGGGAACTTCAGTAGAAGAATCAACTGTTAATAACTTAATGAAAATGGATGATGCTTCAAGACGTAAATTTATTAAACGATTAGTTGATCCAGTTAATGGTATGGGAAATACATTATTCAGATTGACAATTGGTACTGCTGACTTTACTGGTCGTCCATTCTATACATATTATGATGGAACAGGTAAAGAATTAGATGGTCAACCTGACTGGGAAAATAAGACAGGACATGGATTTAGTATCGAAAAAGATAAACAATATGGTATTATTTCTGTCATTAAAGAAATTCAAGAAATCGCTAAAGAATGTGGTGTAGAAAAAGATCTTAAATTCTTTGCTTCATCATGGACACCTCCAGGATGGATGAAAGTTGCTACATCTTCAAGTCAATCATATAAAAATAATGAATTGTTATTAAAGGGTGGAAAACTTAATGATGTATATATCGATGAATTAGGTAAATATTATGTTCGTTTCATCGAAGAATATCAAAAAGCAGGTATTCCTATTTATGCAATGACATTACAAAATGAACCTTTATTAGAAATTGATTATCCAAGCTGTTATATTACAGGTGGTCAAGAAGCGAAACTTGCCAAAGCAATTAAACAAGAACTTGCAAAAAGTAAAGTTTTAAATGATCAAGAAAAAGATGTGAAAGTATGGGCATTTGATCATAACTTTGATGGTGCTCAAGCTTATGTTGCAGATTTATTTGCAACAGCTGATGGACGTGAAAATGTTGATGGTATTGCTTTCCATCCATATGGTGGAAGTCCTTCAACAATGGGATCTTTATATGATCAATATAAAGAAGATTATACAATGCATTTAACTGAACGTTCAGTTTGGGGTGCAAGTGGAGTCAGCGATATTATTAGCTGGTTTAGAAATGGTTCTGAAAGCTATAATGCATGGGTAACAATGCTTGATAGTAAAATTGCTCCACATCAATGGGTAGGTACACCAGATCCAACATTATTTGTCCAAGATGCATATAATCGTAATAAATACTGGGCAACACCAGAAGTTTATTTAATTGGACAATTAACAAAATATGTTCGTCCTGGATTTGTTCGTATTGCTTCAAGTAGCGGAAGTACTTCATCAGTTACAAATGTTGCATTCAAAGATCCAGAAACTGGTAAGATTGTTATGGTTGTTGCTAACTCAACAGGAAGTAAGCAAGAATTTAAAGTTGTTAATAATGGAACACAATTTAATGCCACTTTACCTGCTGGAAATGTTGCAACTTATATTTGGAATCCAGTTGATGGTGGAAGTTATAAAAATATTACTGATGATTTAACATTGGATGATGCTCTCCTTGAAGGAAGCGGAAAAATTGAAAATGGTGAATTAGGTTATATTGATTCAACTACAAAATTAAATTACACAGTTAATGTCAAACAACCTGGTACTTATAAGGTAGAATTAGATGTTGCGGTTGGTGGTGAGGAAGGAAAGAATTTCCCAGTCGTTATTTCAAAAGATGATAAGGTTTTGGGAACTGCACATACTCGTCGTTATTGGTTATGGGGAGGAGAATGGAGTAAGTATTCAAAAATTCAAACATATATCACTTTAGAAGAACCAGGACTCCAAAATATTTCGATTACTTTCCCTGAAGCTGGTATGAACTTTAAGAAAGTTCAATTTACCCTTGCTGATGCAGTACAATCTATTCCTGGAAAATTAGATACTACAAATTATTTTGATAAAAATGGTATGGTTTTAGAAGAAGGAAAAATTCCTAATTTCGGATTCTCTCAGTTAGATTATTATTTAGATTATAAGATTAATGTTCAAAAATCTGGAAAATACAATTTTGATTTTGAAATTGCTACAAAAGATGATAAAGCTGGGGCTTGGATTGATCTTTTAAATCCTGATGGTAGCAAGAATAAGTATTTAGGTGAAATTAACTTTGAAAATACAAAAGATACTGATACTTATGCACATAATACAAAAGCTTTTGATTTAGAAGCTGGAGAATATACGATTCGTATTAAGTTCAAATCTGGTGATACTAACTTTAGAAATGTTGTTATTGGACAAGCAATCTCATTAGATTATGAAGAATTAAAAGAAGGTGCATTGAATAATAAAGAATTGATTGTTAAATTAAGTGGTGCATCATTTAATGCAAACCTTACTAAAGAAAACTGGTCACTTGATTTGCCAGATGGTTTAGATTTCAAATTAGAAAGAGTCAATGATTCAACAGTTAAGATTATTTTAACTGGTGAAGCAATTCAAGACTTTGATACTGATTTAAAAGTATTATTAAATGTAGATGCAAAAGAATTTAATGGATTAGAAGGAACTTCATTAGTTCAATATGTTAATATTAAGGCTGTTGATGATGAAGAAGTTCTTGTTGCATTAGATGAAGTTGAATTTAATAGCGAAACATTAAATTTAACAATTAAGGGTGGTACATTTAAAGATGATGTTGCAAAACATTTAACATTAACAGGTGATGCTGCTCAATATGTAAGTATTAAAGAAGTAAAGCAAATTTCTCATACAGAATTAGAAGTTCAACTTGTATGGAAACCAATGTATGATCATTATAAAGGAACAATCAGTATAACAAGTGATGGTTATAGTGATGGAACTTTAAGTTTAGAAAAAGAAATAACATTTAAAGCAACTGATCAATTACCAACAGCAATTGAAGTTGGACCAATTAATTCAGTTTCATTAGCTGAAAACTTAGCATATCGTCAAAAAGGAAGTCTTGCTAAAAATCCAGCGAAAGGAAATTATGTTGATTTTTTCTTAGATGTGAAAGAAGCTGGACAATATACAATTTCTTATTCAGTTGCAAATAGTGAAGCTGTAGTTAATGGATTAAAACTAAGTGGTGGAGCTCTTTTAGCAACCGATAATATTGGTAGTGTTTCATTTAATAAGTTCTGGGGTAATGCTTTAGGTTATGTACAAACATTAACTTTAAAAGCAGGTCAACAAACTTTACGTTTTGAAATGAATAACTATAGTGATGGATTCAAGATTGAAAACATTAAAATTGCCGCTACAAAAGCACCTACTGAAATCAATAAAAAGACAACAATCTCTGTAGATCAATTATATGATGGATCTAAGACAAAAGGTTGGGGTATTGAAGTAAAGGATAAGATTTCAAATATTGGATGCTCTGAAGCAGGATCTTATCAAGATTACTTAGTAGATGTTAAAGAAGATGGATATTATAACTTTAGTATTAAGGCCGCACGTAGTAGTTCAACAAGCGTTAACGCTATTTTACAACAAGTCACTGATAAAGTGACAGACCTAGGAATTGTAAGTATTGCAAATACTGGAGACTGGGGTAAATTTGTAGATAGTGAATCAACAATGGTTAAACTATTGGCTGGTCAACAAATTTTACGTGTATATGATGATGGTGATGGATTTAACTATCGTTCATTTACATTAGATTATGTTAAGGATATTGATAAAGAAGCACCAGTTATTACTGGTAAAGATGTTATTGTTTATGCAGGAAGTGATATTTCAGCTACTGATGCAATTGCTCTAGCAATTGAAGATAATGTTGATGGAACAATTGATATCAACAGTGAACTTGTTAATATTGAAACAACATTTGATTCTCATAAAGTTGGAGAATACAAAGTTGTTGTGACTGCATATGATGTAGAAGGTAATAAGAGTGAAAAAACATTTACAATTACAGTTGTTTCACCAGCTACAATTGAATATTCAAATGATCCAATGAAAGTGGGAGATGAATTTGATCCATTTGAAAATGTACGTATTTTAGATGTAGATGGTAAAGATTTAGAAACAGTTATCGCTGAAAAGAGTGGTAAAATTGGTGAAAAATTAAGCTTAAGAAGATTCGTTGTTATGAATAAAGCTGATGATGAAGTTTTCGGTGCTTATTCACATATGGGTGGAAAAATGTCTGCCTTAGTAAAAGCATCAGGAATTGATGAAACAAAAGCAAAAGATGTTGCTATGCAAGTTGCTGCTATTAATCCACAATATATTGATAGAAGTGCAATTCCTGCTGAAGTTTTAGATCGTGAATTAACAGTTTTAAAAGCTCAAGCAATTGGAAGAAAATGCAAATGCTGCTAAACCTAAACCAGAAAACATTATTGAAAAAATGGTTCAAGGTCGTTTGAATAAAAAATTTACAAGAAATTTGCTTAGTTGATCAAGCATTTATTAAAGATTCTGATTTAACAGTTGCTAAATACTTAGGAAACGGAAAAGTATTAGAAATGGTTCGTTTCGAAGTTGGTGAAGGAATGGAAAAAAGAGAAGAAAACTTTGCTGAAGAAGTAGCTGCTCAAATGAAAGGATAATTATATACGGGGGAGGACACTTTTTGTGCCCTTTTCTTGTAAAATGAAGGAGAACGTATGAAGTACAAGAGAGTATTATTAAAGCTTAGTGGAGAAGCTTTAGCCGGGGAACAAGGTTTTGGAATTAATCCTGTTGTTGTTGCCGATGTAGCAAGACAAATTAAAGATGCAAAAGATTTAGGTGTTGAAATTGCCATTGTTTGTGGTGGTGGAAATATCTGGCGTGGTAAGACTGGTAGCGATATGGGTATGGAAAGAGCTGCTGCTGATTACATGGGGATGCTAGCAACTGTCATGAATGGTATGGCCTTACAAAATGCTTTAGAAGCGATTGGTTTAGATACAAGATTATTATCTGCGATTGATATGAAAGAAGTTGCTGAACCATATATTCGTAGACGTGCTGTTCGTCATTTGGAAAAAGGACGTATTGTTATTTTTGGTGCTGGTACTGGTAGCCCATTCTTTACAACAGATACAACTGCTGCTTTACGTGCTGCTGAAATGAATGCAGATGTTATTTTAATGGCTAAAAATGGTGTTGATGGTGTTTATTCAGCTGATCCTAAGATTGATCCTCAAGCGAAAAAATATGATCACATCACATATTTAGATGTATTAAATGAAGATTTACATATCATGGATCAAACTGCAATTACTTTATGCAAGGATAATGGTATTGATTTATGTGTATTCAACATGCAAGAAGATGGTAATATTGCGCGTGCTTGTGATGGTGAATCAATTGGAACAATTATTTCAAAAGGAGGAGAATAGACATGTTAGATTTGATTTTAGAAGAAACAAAAGAAAGAATGGAAAAATCTATCGAAGCTTTTCGTCATGAATTAGCAACTGTAAGAACTGGACGTGCGAATCCAACAATGTTAGATCGTGTTATGGTAAATTACTATGGTGAAAAGACACCATTAAATCAAACAGCTGGTATTTCTGTTGTTGAAGGTCGTCAATTATTAATTAAACCTTATGATAAAAATTCTTTAAAAGATATTGAACATGCTATCTATGAATCAGGAATTGGCTTAACACCTCAAAATGATGGTGAAGTTATTCGTATCAATGTTCCTGCTTTAACAGAAGAAACAAGAAAAGAATATGTTAAACAAGCAAAAAAATATGCTGAAGAAGCAAAAGTAGCTTTACGTAATATTAGAAGAACTTCTAATACTGAAGTTGAAAAAGCTGGTTTAACTGAAGATGAAGAAAAACAAGGTAAAGAACAAATTCAAAAATTAACAGATGAATTTGTAAAAAAAGATTGATCAATTAACAAAAGAAAAAGAAACAGATTTAATGACAGTTTAATATGTTTGAGGGATATCAAAAGGGATATCCCTTTTTTTATACATCTTTTTCTTTTTGTTTTCAATACTTGTTGTTTATGGTATAATATAAAATGATTATGAGGTGAGAACATGTTTTTTAACAAAAAGAAAAAAGAAGATTATGATTTAGATATGGATAATATTCCTGCTCATATTGCTTTTATTATGGATGGTAATGGACGATGGGCAAAGAAAAGAAAGATGCCTAGAACTTATGGACATCATGAAGGAACGAAAACTATCCGTACTTTGGCTTTAGAAGCTAATCGTTTAGGGGTGAAGGCAATGACTGTTTATGCTTTTTCAACTGAAAATTTTAAACGTGAAGCAAGTGAAGTTGAATATATTTTTAAGTTACCTAAAGAATTTTTTAATCTTTATTTAAAAGAATTAATGGATAACAATGTTCAAATTCGTTATATTGGTCATTTAGAAATGGCACCAAAAGAAACTCAGGATATTATTCAGGCAGCTATTGATCAAACGGCTAATAATACAGGATTAATTTTAACTTTTGCTTTTATTTATGGTGGTCGTGATGAAATTGTTGAGACGACAAAAGAAATTTGCGAAAAGTATAAAAATGGTGAAATATCTTTAGATGATATTAATGAAGATTATTTTGAAAAGCATTTAATGACAAAAGATTTACCACCTGTTGATTTGATGGTTAGAAGTAGTGGTGAATGTCGTTTATCTAATTTTTTACCTTGGCAGTTGGCTTATGCTGAGTTTATCTTTGATGAGACATTATGGCCTGATTTTGATGAGGAACATCTTCATCGGGCAATTGCAATATATCAGGGAAGGGAACGTAGATTTGGAGGTGTAATTCAATGAAAACAAGAATTATAACAGGAATTGTATTGGTTTTGGTTGATTTTTACCTTGTGTTATTATTGGGCAAATTCCTTTTCAAGTTCTTTTAGCGCTTGTTGCAGGAGCCGGAATTTTTGAGATGCTTTCTATTTGTGATCGACCAAAGCTAATATTTATCTTTATCCACTTGTTGGAATCTTTGTTTATTATTCTTTATTTTTAGATCAATCTTTGATGATTCCTACGGAAATCATTGTTTTATATTTAATTGTTTTATTAGCTTGTAGTATGTTTGATGATGGTATGAATTTTTTAAGATTGTGCTATTATTTTACAGCAGGTGTTTTAATTGCTATGGGGTTACATATGCTTTATCAATTGCGTTTAACATATGGATTTAGTTATATTCTTTTATTAGCTCTAGCAACTTTTGGAACCGATACAGGAGCTTATTTTAGTGGTATGATGTTTGGTAAACATAAATTAAATCCGAGATTATCTCCTAAAAAGACAATTGAAGGTTCAATTGGAGGAATGTTATTAGGGACTGTTCTTTCAGTTGCTTATGGTGCATATATTCATATAGAGATTCCTTTTATTTATTTGATTGGTATTTGTTTTATTTTGACAATTACAAGTCAAATTGGTGATTTGACTTGTAGTAGTATTAAGCGGGTATTTGAAGTGAAAGATTATTCACAGTTGTTACCTGGACATGGTGGAGTTTTAGATCGTTTTGATTCGATTTTATTTAATGCTATGGTGTTTGGAATTTTACTTCGATTTTTAGCAATGGTGGTGATGTAATATGAAGAAAATTACTGTTTTAGGAGTTACGGGGTCGATTGGAACACAGACAGTTGATGTTGTTAAACATCATCGTGAAGAATTTGAAATTATTGCGATGAGTGCTGGAAGAAATATTGAGTTGTTAGAAAAAAATCATGGTTTCTGTGCATGTTCGTCATATTTGTGTTCAAAATAAAGAAGATAAGGAATATTTGGAAAACAAATATAAAGATTGTTATTTTTATTATGGTCAATGAAGGTCTTATTACTATTGCAACCCTTCCTGAAGTTGATGTTGTCTTAAATGCAATTGTTGGCTTTGCTGGTTTATTACCTACAATGGAGCCATTAAAGCTCATAAAGATATTGCTTTAGCTAATAAAGAAACATTGGTTGTGGTCAGGACATTTAATCATTCCTTTGGTTAAAGGAATATTGG
>ENA-OQAB01000527-OQAB01000527.1-human-gut-metagenome-genome-assembly--contig:-NODE-527-length-20588-cov-5.995162_pt1 | contig 20588 bp, 16 predicted proteins | sample MGYA00242490_ERZ504517 | MGnify/ENA primary metagenome ERZ504517 (study PRJEB26092, sample SAMD00036298) | human gut metagenome | host: Homo sapiens | study: EMG produced TPA metagenomics assembly of...
TGATAATATATTTATAAATAAATATCGTAGGAGGAATATATTATGAAAGAGCAAGAAACAAAGAGAGAGAAATTTGTACGATTAGCAGAGGCTCGTACAAATAAAATAATTGATATGCTTCAGTTATTAGGAAACTGTTCAAATGGCAATACATATGACTATACTCAGCAAGATGTAGACAAAATCTTCAATGCTATCGAATCTGAAGTTAGAGAAGCAAAGAAGAAAATTTAATAAAATGGAAGTCAAAAAAATGTAACTCGATTTTACATTAGATTAAAAAGGAGGTTCTTTCTATGAGGAATTCTATGACTCCCATACCACAGAATTATAAAAATAACGTTGATTGGATTCTTGGTGCGTACACAGATGCGGGTGTTACTTTCCCAAACGGATTCCAAAAAGATGCTATCCAAAATGCTGTCGGTGCAAGAAAGACTAACAAATGGAAAAATTGGTCCTGCGATATTTCTCTTGTAGAAAATGAGCATGGAAGCTTCGTTATAGTTGAAGATTCTGGTACTGTAGGTTTAACAGGAAATAATACTCCTGCCGAAACAATCAATCAGATGATGGCAAATGGAGAGGTATTGCCACCTTCTGAGCGGCTTTCTCGTTTCACCTCAATGTTTAACTCGGGTGGGAACACAACAGGTGGTGGTTTATTTGGTGCTGGAAAAAGTGTGTACTCGGTTGCATCTCAAACATATACCTATTACTTTGACTCTCTTAGAGATGATGGCTTGTACGTTGCAAACATAAATAAATGTGGACAGGTAATGTCTGTTGCATTGGAAGGAAATTCGGCTAAGAAATACATTTTCGACAACACTGGTCTCGCAGAAAAGAAAACAACTGGTACACGTGTAATTATCGAAAAACCAAACGAAGAACTAGCTAATTCTATTCGTGATAACTCTATCGTTCCATATATACAAGAATCGTGGTGGATTATTATAAAACGTTTAGATGATAATTCTTCTATTTCTGTCAACGGTGTTCCTGTTGTAGTTCCAGATGGAATTAAAGATGGTTCACATGTTTTTGAACTACAGAATCCAGAAACATATGTTGATGGTTATAAAGTAAAGCATTTTGGCTTTTATGTTTTTAATAATGGTGGAAATATTTGGAAAGGAATGTCATATTATCGTAAAGGAATGAAGATAGGCGATATAGATTTAAAAGATATCCCTGATAAAATCAAAGGCAAATACTGGGGGTATGTAGAAGTCGACGAAGCCTGGGAAGACGATTTATCTGAAATCGAAGATAAGGTTCACTTTGGTGTTAGTAAAGGAAAGAAGCTTCGAACTGCATATCAGAATCTTAAAAATTACTGTAACGAAAAAACAAAGGCAAATCTTGTTGAATGGAGATTTATCAAAGACAAAGAAAACGAAGACAAGAAATTAAAAGATGAGCTAAAACAAATAGCAGAAGATATTCAGAATTTCTTTGACAAACTCGGTTTTGAAGATTTAGGAAAAGGACCTCAAAAAGCCGATTTTGATATACGCTGGCAGGATGTAACTTTCCCGGATAAAGGATCTGAAAAAGTTACTTCTGACGACAATATCAGTTTTTCGGTGAGAATCAAAAGTTCATATGCAACAGATAAACGTTTTGAATATAAACTATATGTCTTTAATCCGGCAACAGGAGAAGTAGTATCTTCTATAGCAAATGATACGATTACTGTAAAATCAAACACTACAAAGAAGATTGATTTTATTCATAAAGTAAGCATGAATAACTCCATCCGCTTTGTAGAAAATAGAATTATTTTATCCGTTAAGGTTATTGGAAGCGGTAAAGAGAAAAGAAAGGAAATTTCCTACTTCTTTGATGTGGATCGTCCTGATAATCGTAGAGAAGTCGTTGCATTATCCTTACATGAATGTTTATTTCCGAACGAAGGCAGCCGTAGAGTGAATTTTGACGAAAAAATCAGAAAAGTTTGCTATAAGATTGAAAACAGACGTAATTATGAATTACACTACAAACTAAACGTAAGTATTCATAATGCAAGTGATTCCACGTGCCCTAAAATTGTTGACATCACTTCTTTCACTGGTGTTGTAAAACCATTTGAAGAGGTTATTACTCCATACATTGAAGAAATCGAATTTGAGAAGTCAATTTATGAACAGCATCTTACCGAAGGAATTCTAGAATTACGAGCGAGACTCATCGCTAATAAGTATGATGAACAGTATGAGAAAGGTGATAAAATTACATTCTATAACTACAAAATATTTCTCAACAGCGACGAAAAAAATGGGAAAAATGATGCTTTTGATGTACAAAGTATTGTTGCTCCAGAAAACTATAAGCGTTCTTGGTGTACACCTGGTTCTGGGAGAACAATCTACTTAAATGTTGCACATTCAGCATATTTAAATGTTCAAGACTTTCCTGATATTCAGCACGAGTATCTTCGTGAACAAATGTTGAAACAATATGTTCTTCTCTATTTAGGCGAAGGAAAATATGACATGTTTAGTCAAAATGAAAAAGATTTTTCCGAACTTGAACCGCAAGAGGCTGCGGATCAAGTATTAGAAAAAATTGAAAGCATCTATGCACAAAGCTTGAAATGAGGTGAATTAGTTGGGACATATAGTTAGATTAGTAGATGGACATATGGTTTATGATGGATTACTTTCTTCTCAAGAGAAAGCATCAATTGACGATATTCTTCATGCGTTACAAGAAGAAATTCCTACTATTGAAACTGATTTAGAAGCCGAGTACGGTCAAGGAGTATGGTACAAATACAATCTAGGGCTTTTTCTAGGAAGTCTTCTAGAAAAGTATGATATCTCCATTTCGGAACGAAGACGCTTCTGGGACGAAATCAAACACTTTGCTACAAAAGAAGATCGCAAAAGAAATGAAGGAACAAATGCTGTAACACGTAGTTTTTATCAGCAATGTTATGTGTTGTCACAGCAAGACAAAGAAGTTGTTGAAAAACTTACATGGCGTCAGTGGCAGGATATTCTTGATCGCGTGGGAAATAGGGAGGATGAGCGCATTTTTCAATGGTTAAAACAATTAACCGAGAAAATCCGCGAAGATGATTGGCGTGAATTTGAAAAAGCATTGCATTTATATCTCAAAGATAAAGACACTAGTGTCTTTGATACAGAAGAATTATTCGCTATTTATGATTCTATCATGCTCATGAGCGTACGGTGGAGAGAACAATTTAAATTATTTGCTAAAGAGCATCCAAAATCCGCCAAAATCAAATCTAAAGGAACATGGGTAAAGAAATATTATGCCTTGTGTTTCAAGAAAAAGAAAGAGCTACATTCTCAAGTTGTGACAGATGCAATCTGTACTTCTGCTTTTTCTGAGTTAATGTAACCTCGAACCTTGAAGTTGAAAGATCACATCATTGGAACAATGGCTTGATGTGGTCTTTCTTATTGTATTAGCAATAAAATAAACCATCGGTTATGCGGGCAGTATAATGGTATCGTGGGAGAAAGCTTTAGATATCTGCAAGAATTCCGGGCTTGGGGAATGTGGGTTTTCAAAATTATAAATAAAAGTATGGGGTTCAAACAATGGATGTAAATAGATTGGCTCCTACAAAATAGGAATGCAAGTATTATATTGTAATAAATCACTTGGATTGTCAGTAGGAAGTTACGGCAAAATATCAAGTCTCCTTGACAGTTACATCAGTATAAGGAAGCAGTGAAAAACTTACCTTTATGATTTCAATTTTGAAGTCATAGGGGTATTTTTTTTGTAGAAAAATAAAAAATTTCCTTTTCCACCCTGTATTTTCCCCTCTGAGCCTTTCGTTATATGAGAGCAAAAAAATAAAATTCCTTTTTTATTTGTAAAAAGTCCTCTCTACGTTCTGATATATGAGGAACAAATTACATTTGCCTTAAAAGAATCGGGCCTGATTCAAGAACAAAGAAAAAATGAAAAGAGAAAGGAGAAACTACATGAACAAAACAATCTTAATGGGAAGACTGACAAAAGATCCGGAGGTGAAATATCTCCAGAATGAAAACAGTACTGCAATGGCACGATACACGCTGGCAGTAGACAGACGATATCGAAAGGATGGAAAGGCAGAAACAGATTTTATTTCTTGTATTACCTTTGGGAAGAATGCTGGGTTTGCAGAAAAATATCTGAAAAAAGGTTTGAAGATTTTAGTAAGCGGACGGATCCAGACAGGAAGCTATGTGAATCAAGAGGGGAATAAAGTTTATGCTACTAACGTGATCGTAGAAGAACATTATTTCACAGAAGGGAAGAAACTGTCAGAAGCAGAAAAGAAAGAAGATACCGATCCAGATGGATTTATGCATCTTCCAGACGGAGAAGAACTTCCGTTTGAGTAAGAAAAACTCGGATGCTGAAAGCAGAAGAGCGCACTTATATACCTTACAAGGTATGTGCGTCCTACGGAAGTAGCATCTTTCTGAAGGGGAATTCCGAAAGTGTTTGCGGATGATCCATCCGAAGAAGGGTTCCCCTTCCGGCAGAAATGCCTATCCCGTAACAGAGAAAATGGAAGAGTTGAAAAAGGAGGAAAAGAACGATATGGCGAAGAAGAAAACATTTCAGGAATATACTCAGGAAGCACTTTATGAGATTGAAAAAACAGAAGCTGCATTGAAACAGGCAAAGCTTGAGAAGGAACAGGCAGAGCACAGGATCCAGAGATCCTTGAATTATCTGGATACACAGAAAAAGAAAAAGCGAAAGGCACGAACCCATCTGTTGATCCAGAAGGGAGCAGCCATAGAAGCAATCTGTAAAGATACCAAATATCTGACCGAGGCAGAATTTTATCAGCTGATGGATGAACTTCTTCATGATCCCGCTTGTAAGTTTTGTGATGTCGTTCATGAAATGGTTCGTGGACGGGCGGAAACTGCAGAAGCGAAGGAACGAGAATTCGCAGAAGAGGAAGCACTATTAAAGGCAATGCAACGAGGTGAACTGCCACAGGGAGATGAGTAAGATGGGATGTTATCACTTTCATCTGAATCAATTATCCAGAGGAAAAGGGCAGTCTGCCATTGCCAGTGCTGCTTATCGAGCCGGTACAAAACTGGAATGTACGTATTATGGAGAAGTAAGTGATTATACGAGAAAAGGCGGTGTGGTATTAGCGGAGATCCATCTTCCCAAACAGGCTCCGGAGAGATTCAAAGACAGGGAGACCCTTTGGAATGAGGTGGAATGGATCGAAGGGAATAAGAAAGCACAGCTGGCACACAGCTTTGATATTGCCTTGATGAATGAGTTTTCCATGGAAGAAAATATTGAGCTTGCAAGAAGATTTGTAGAAGAACAGTTAGTCGCAAGAGGGATGATCGCAGATCTGGCGATCCATGATCCGAAGAAGGCAAAGGATAAAATCCCCAATCCTCATATGCACATCATGGTGCCCATTCGTCCTTTACAGGAAGATGGTACCTGGGGACAAAAGCAAAAAAAGGTTCCAGTACTGACACCGGATGGACAGCCGGTTTTGAATCAGAAAGGACAACCGGTATTTCGGGCGGTACATACAACGGATTGGAGTAGGAAAGAAACCTTGGAAGAATTGAGAAGTGCCTGGGCGAAGATGTGTAACGAACTGTATGAAGAAAAAGGACTTACAGAAAGAGTCGATGCCAGGTCTTATGAGGAACGGGGGATTGATAAGATCCCGATGGTGCATGAAGGACCGAATGTACAGGCAATGGAAGCAAGAGGGATTTCAACCGCACTGGGAAGTTTAAACCGACTCATCCGAGCCTTAAATGATATGAAAGAACGGGCAAAGAATCTTCTTCAATGGTCCTTGTTTCGAGAAAGCCAACTGATGGAACGGATGGTGTTCTTACATCAGCCAACCTTAGCGGATTATCTGAGAAACTATTGTGATAAGAGAAATGCAGTTGCAGAATCCTACGCTTATGGAACACAAAAGGCGAAGAATACAAATCTGAAACAATTTGCAGAGACGATCCGCTTTCTGGAAGAGCAGGATGTGAGAACCCCAGAACAGCTGACAGAGAAAATCCAGGAATTAGATATACAGCTGAATGAGGTGAGTCAGCGGTTGAATCAACAACTGTCTGCTCTGAGAAGTGTCAACAGCAATCTTTATGCAATGAAAGAGTATTTTGAAACAAGACCTGTTTATCTGGAATTAAAGAAGAAATATTTTGGCAGGGAAAAATTCAAAGAGGAACATAAGAAGGAACTTAGCGGATATTATCGTTCGGAAAGAATCTTAAAAGAAAATCTAGACCCAAGTGGGAAGATTCCGGAAGGACAATGGAAACGAGAAGCCGCTCGTTTATCAGAAGAGATAGCTGCTTTACGAAAAGAAGATAAACGGATCCATGCGATGTTACGAAAGTATGAGGGAATCAAAAATCATGTGGAAGCTTTGATGGCAGAGGAAGGAGAAGGTGTCTCTCTTCCAGAAACAAACAAGCGGGAGCAATCCACAGAAACAAAAGAAGCAGTGAGAACCATGAAACGAAAGAAGAAACATCATGGAATGGAATTATAGGAGGGATTTTAGAAGATGGAAGAATATACAAGAGAACAGATCCAAAGAGCAGATGATACCGATTTATATGTTTTTCTTTCTGGGAGAGGAGAACAGTTCAAACGATGTGGAAAGGAATACCGGTGGTTACGACATGACAGTGTGATGATCAACAAGAGCGAATGGTATCGTTTTAGTCAGAATAAAGGCGGTCATGCCATTGATTTTATGAAAGAATTCTATGGCCTTTCTTTTGCAGAGGCAGTCAAAGAATTATTAGGAGAAGAGGGAGTTGGAGAAACCAACAGAAGAACGGCCAAGGAAGATGCAGGCAGACAGAAGGTCTGCCCCATCCCCTTGCCTGGATTGGAATTGCCAGAAAGAAATGAAAGCTGTGAGATTGCAAGGAAGTATCTCATTGAGCAGAGGAAACTATCGGAATGGCTGATAGATCAGATGATTGCAAAGGGGGATATTTATGAAAGTAAAAACTATCACAATGTGGTATTCGTTGGAAGAGACAAAGAACAGAATCCCAGATATGCAGCTATGCGGGGAACTGATGAGAAACGATATCGTGGGGAAGCAAAAGGTTCAGAAAAAATCTATGGATTTGGCCATATAGGAACGAATGAAAAGCTGTTCGTGTTTGAATCTCCCATTGATCTTCTGTCTTATATTACTGCAGTTCCGGAAGAATGGGAAAAGCATAGTTATATTTCCCTGGGAGGATTGAGTGAAAAAGCAATGAAACAGGTCTATATGGAGCATAAAAACATTAGGTCTATCTATTTATGCCTGGATAATGATGAGCCTGGAAATGAGAGATGCAGGCAATTTGTTTCTATGATTCCAGAGGAACTTTGTGTATTTCGTTTAGAGCCAGCCAAAAAAGATTGGAATGAATGTCTAGTTGCAGGACTGCCTGTAAAAGAAATGGCAAAACAGATCTGTTTGCGAGACAACAGAGAAAAACCAGTGCCGGTCATGAAGATGTCAGAGGTTGAGGAAACGGTGGTTCAGTGGTTATGGTATCCATTTATTCCCTTTGGAAAGGTTACTTTGATTCAGGGGAATCCGGGAAAAGGAAAAACATGGATTGCAATGGCAATCGCCGCATACTGTACGAATGGAAAAGAACTTCCCAATGCACTTCCCATAGAACCCTTTAATGTGTTGTATCAAACAGCAGAGGATGGGATAGCAGATACCATTAAGCCTAGATTAGCAAAATGTGGTGCAGATATGACAAGGGTGCGATTCATCAATGAAGAAGAAAAACAGCTTTCTATGACGGACGATCGGATTGAAAAAGCCATCCGACAGAATAATGTACGACTCATGATCATGGATCCCATACAGGCTTATCTGGGAGCCAATGTGGATATGAACCGGGCAAATGAGATCCGTCCCTTATTTCGACATCTCAGTACGATTGCAGAGAGAACTGGATGTGCCATTGTTCTCATTGGACATTTGAATAAGTCATCGGGAAGTCAGAGCGATTACCGTTCCCTGGGATCCATTGATATCGCAGCGGCAGTACGAAGCATCTTATTTGTAGAAAAGGTGGAAAAAGAGAAGGAACAGGATATCCGAGTGGTATATCAGCAAAAGGATTCTCTTGCTAAGAAGGAAAATCCGGTAGCGTTTTCTTTAGGAGAAGAAGGCTTAAAATGGTTAGGAGAATACGATATATCCATTGAAGATCTGCTGATGGGAAAAGCAGGAACGAAAAAGGAAACGAAACTGGAAAAGGCACAGAAGTTGATCCTGGAGTTATTAAACAAACGAAAAGTAATGTGTTTAGAAGAATTAGAGGCAGAACTACTAGCCTATGGGATTTCTTCCAGAACAGGAAGAGATGCAAGAAAGCAATTGGAAAGTAGATTAAGCTACGACTGCTGTCAGGGAAGAAAAACAGTTGCGTTAATCACAGAATAAAGGATGACATTGGCAAAAAACTACTTTGGCATTGGCAGTCTTTATAGATACCTTTGCCAGCCGCCAATGTCAAAGATATTTACCATTTATTTCAAAAAATGGTCGTGTGTATTGCGAGGTGAAATTTATGCTATGCACGTAAAACAGGGAAAGGATATTATGAATAAACCATATGTACCGATTTATGAAAAGGTGGCTCTTACAATTGAAGAGGCAGCTGAATATAGTAATATTGGACAAAATAGAATTAGTAATTTATTAAAAGAGCCACGATGTCCATTTGTACTTTATGTAGGAGCTAAAAAACTTGTAAAGAGAAAAGAATTTGAAAGATTTATTTCGGAAAATATAGAGATTTAAGAGATAGGAGATGAGATGGAAATTGAATATTCACAAAGATAAAATGGTATGGTATAATATAAGATACTGTATTAGGGCTTCTTTGAAAGGAGCTAAAATATGGGAAAAGATTTAAAAGGCAAAGAACTTGGTGTGGGTATATCACAGGAAAGTACAGGATTATACTCCGCAAGATTTGTAGATCGGTTTGGAAAGAGAAAGCATAAACGATTCAAAAAGCTACAAGAGTGTAGAGCTTGGCTTGCAGATGCGATTTATGTAGATGAACATAGTGATATTTCAATGCCATCTGATATGTTGGTGGATCATTGGTTTGATTACTGGATTGGAATAAAGAAGAAAACAGTTCGTCCGAATACGGTTCGTAATTATACGGAGAGATATATAAGAAATATTAAACCATTGATTGGGAAAATGTCATTATCAGATGTGAAACCTCTACATTGTCAAAAGATATTTTATGATATGGCGGATCAAGGCTATCGTACGTCTACGATTTATCAAGCAAGAATTACATTATATAATATGCTTGAATATGCAAAAGAAAATGAAGTATTACGAACGAATCCCTGTAAAAGGTCAGTAAAGAGTGATATGGGAAAACCTTCGGAGAAGAAAGTTGCATTAGAAAGAGATGTGCAAAAAATATTTTTGAGATATGCAGAAGGGCAGAGTTATGAAAATCAGTATCGATTTATTCTTCAAACCGGATTGAGGACAGGCGAATTAGTTGGATTGAAATGGGAAGATATTGATTTTGAATCTAAAACAATTCAGATTCGCAGGAGTATGGAATACCGTTATAGTGTAAAAGAGTGGCGTATTGGAGAACCAAAGAGTAAATCAGGTTATCGTACGATACCTTTAACAGAAGAAGCGGTTGCTATACTGAATAAACAAAAAGAAAAGAATAAGTGGATTTCAGAAATTTCAAAAGAATGGGAAGAGTTTGTGTTTCTGTGCAGAAAGGGGACACCAGTTAAGAACAGTACATATGATACGGCATTGTTTAAGATTTGTGACAAAGCACAGATTCCTAGATTTTCAATGCATATTTTGAGACATACATTTGCTACTAGATGTATTGAAGCAGGTATGAAGCCCAAAACACTTCAAATGCTACTGGGCCATTCAAATATTGGAATTACCATGAACTTATATGTTCATACTACCGAAGAAGAAAACGAAAAAAGAAATTGAAATTTGGTTAGCAGAAGCGCTTATGGCAATATGATGGCCCACTAAATGGCCCACCTATTAAAGTAAGTATGCTGAAATCCCTTGAAATCTAAGGATTTATAGGAGGAAATAGAAGAAATGAAACTAGGTATCGTTGGATTGCCGAACGTAGGGAAAAAGTACATTATTTAACTCATTGACAAGGCAGGGGCAGAGTCAGCAAACTACCCATTCTGCACGATCGATCCGAATGTCGGCGTTGTTGCAGTGCCGGATGAGCGTCTGGAAGTGCTTGGGGATATGTACCATACAAAGAAGATTGTTCCAGCAACGATTGAATTTGTAGACATTGCAGGTTTGGTGAAGGGAGCTTCCAAAGGAGAAGGTCTTGGAAATCAGTTTCTTGCAAATATCCGTGAGGTAGATGCAATCGTTCATGTTGTGAGATGTTTTGAAGACGAGAATATTGTACATGTAGATGGAAGTATTGCTCCGCTTCGAGATATTGAGACGATCAATCTAGAGTTGATTTTCTCAGACATTGAGATTTTAGAGAGACGTATCGCAAAGACGACAAAAGTTGCGAGAAATGACAAGTCAGCGGCAAAAGAACTTGTATTGTTAGAGCGGCTGAAAGGATATCTCGAAGAAGGAAATATGGCACGCAGCTTTACGACTGAAGATGAGGAAGAGCAGGAATGGCTGGAAAGTTATAATCTGTTGACTTATAAACCAGTAATTTTTGCGGCAAATGTGACAGAAGATGATCTTGCAAATGACGGTGCAGACAATTCCGGTGTGGCAGAGGTCAGAGCATATGCAGAGAAAGAACACTGTGAAGTGTTTGTTGTATGTGCACAGATCGAGCAGGAAATCGCAGAGTTAGATGACGATGAGAAGAAAATGTTTTTAGAAGATCTTGGACTGAGCGAATCAGGTTTGGAAAAACTAATTCGTGCAAGCTATAGCCTCCTTGGACTTTTAAGTTACCTAACAGCTGGAGAACAGGAAGTCAAAGCATGGACGATCACAAAAGGAACCAAAGCTCCACAAGCAGCAGGAAAGATTCATTCAGATTTTGAACGTGGATTCATCCGTGCGGAGATCGTAAGCTATGATGATCTGATGGCATGTGGTACTTATACGAACGCGAAAGAGAAAGGGCTTGTCCGTCTGGAAGGAAAAGAATATGTTGTTCAGGACGGTGACATTATTTTATTCCGTTTCAACGTGTAGAAAGCCAGAGAAGGGAGAGGTAGTATGAATATGAATATCAATTTTCCGCATTTGGGAATCGAACTGGAACATGTGGGTCGGTCCATATCCATTTTGGGGTTTCATATTACATACTATGGAATGCTGATAGGTCTGGCGCTTGTCGCGGGGATTTTTATTACGATTTATTTTGCAGTAAAGAGCAGACAAAATATTGAGCATTATTTAGATCTTGTGATTGGGACGGTGCTTTGGGGTGTTGTCGGGGCAAGACTCTATTATGTTCTGTTTTCGTGGGACAGGTATCAAGGACATTTCTTTCGTATTTTCAATTTGAGGCAGGGAGGACTTGCATTTTATGGTGCCTTGATGGCAGCGGTACTTTTTACAGTTTTCTATGCGAAACGGAAGCGGGAAAAACCGATGCGTCTGTTAGATACGGCAACTGTTGGTCTGATTGCAGGACAGATTATCGGGCGATTCGGTAATTTCTTTAACAGAGAATCTTTTGGCGGATATACAGATGGACTTTTTGCAATGCAGCTTCCGGTCGATGCTGTGCGGACCGCCGATATTACAGAAAAGATGCGGGAACATATCGTAGAACTGGAAGGGATTTCTTATATTCAGGTACATCCTGCATTTTTGTATGAGATGGTATGGAACCTTCTGATTCTTGTACTTGTGCTTCTCTATTATAAGAAAAAAATGTTTGAAGGGGAACTGTTTTTAATCTACATAGCATTATATGGAATCGGGCGTACATGGATTGAGGCACTCCGTGTGGACAAACTCCATCTTCCTTTTGGAAATCTTCCGGTTTCACTGATTTTTGCAGTTGTTTCAGCGGCGGTAAGCATTGTGCTGATCATACATTTTAGAAAAGAAGTCGAGCGAAAGAAACAGATGGAAAAAAGAAGACAGCTCCGCAGAGAGTGTGAGACAGAGAGACATTAACAGAATAGATTGTGAGAGAAAAACTCCTCACCGGAAACGGCAAAGAAAAGCTGTGGAAGGTGGGGAGTTTTTTGGGAAAATTCTCTTGTATTTTAAAAGGAACAAATTCCTACTGGACTTTTGTATACAAGAGGAATATAATATGAATAAATAGGAAAAAACCTAGAATTTGAAGGAGGAAAAAACCAATGGCAAGAAAAATGAAGACCATGGATGGTAATCACGCAGCAGCTCATGCTTCTTATGCATTTACAGATGTTGCAGCTATTTATCCTATCACACCTTCATCAGTTATGGCGGAAGCTACAGATGAATGGGCTACTCAAGGTAGAACGAATATTTTTGGACAGACAGTTCAGGTAACAGAAATGCAATCAGAGGCAGGTGCAGCAGGTACAGTACACGGTTCCCTCGCAGCAGGTGCTTTGACAACTACATACACAGCATCTCAGGGATTATTACTTATGATTCCTAACTTATACAAAATCGCTGGTGAGCAGTTACCGGGTGTATTCAATGTTTCTGCCCGTGCTTTAGCAAGCCATGCATTATCAATCTTTGGTGATCACTCAGACGTTTATGCATGTCGTCAGACAGGATGTGCTATGCTTTGTGAATCAAGCGTACAGGAAGTTATGGACTTGACACCGGTTGCTCACCTTGCAGCAATCAAAGGAAAGATTCCGTTTATCAACTTCTTCGATGGATTTAGAACATCTCACGAGATTCAGAAGATTGAGACATGGGATTATGAAGACTTAAAAGATATGGCAGACATGGATGCAATTGCTGAATTCAGAGCACATGCACTGAACCCAAATCACCCATGCCAGAGAGGTTCTGCTCAGAACCCAGATATCTTCTTCCAGGCAAGAGAGGCATGTAACCCATTCTACGATGCTATGCCGGCAATCGTTCAGGAATACATGGACAAAGTCAATGAGAAGATTGGTACAAACTACAAATTATTCAACTACCATGGAGCAGAAGATGCAGAACATGTAATCATCGCTATGGGATCTGTATGTGATACAATCGATGAGACAGTTGATTACTTATTAGCAGCAGGAAGAAAAGTTGGTGTTGTAAAAGTTCGTCTTTACAGACCATTCTCTGCAGAAGCTCTGATCAATGCAATTCCAGAATCTGTAAAACAGATTACAGTATTAGATAGAACAAAAGAGCCGGGAGCGCTTGGAGAACCATTATACTTAGACGTAGTTGCATCTTTAAAAGGAACAAAATTTGATGCAGTACCTGTATTTACAGGACGTTATGGATTAGGCTCCAAAGATACAACACCTGCTCAGATCGTTGCTGTATATGACAATACAGAAAAACAGAAATTCACAATCGGTATCGTGGATGACGTTACAAACTTATCATTAGAAGTAGGTGCTCCGTTAGTTACAACACCAGAAGGAACAATCACTGTAAGTTCTGGGGACTTGGAGCAGATGGTACTGTTGGAGCAAACAAAAACTCTATCAAGATCATCGGTGACAACACAGATATGTACGCACAGGCATATTTTGATTACGACTCTAAGAAATCAGGCGGTGTGACAATGTCTCACTTACGTTTTGGTAAGAGCCCGATCAAATCTACATACCTGATCAAACAGGCTAACTTTGTAGCATGTCACAATCCGTCTTATGTGAATAAGTACAACATGGTACAGGAATTAGTTGACGGTGGTACATTCTTACTGAACTGTCCATGGGATATGGAAGGACTTGAGAAACATCTTCCAGGACAGGTGAAAGCATTTATCGCAAATCACAACATTAAGTTCTATGTGATCGATGGTATCAAGATTGGTAAAGAAATCGGACTTGGCGGACGTATCAATACAGTTCTTCAGTCTGCATTCTTCAAACTTGCTAATATCATTCCGGAAGAACATGCAATCGAATTAATGAAAGCAGCTGCAAAAGCATCTTACGGTAAGAAAGGTGACAAGATCGTACAGATGAACTACGATGCGATCGATGCAGGTGCAAAACAGATTGTAGAAGTTCAGGTTCCAGAAAGCTGGAAGAACGCAGAGGACGAAGGCTTATTTACACCAGAAGTAAAAGGTGGAAGAAAAGAAGTTGTTGACTTCGTTAAGAATATCCAGGCAAAAGTAAATGCTCAGGAAGGAAATACACTTCCGGTATCTGCATTCACAGAATACGTAGATGGTTCTACACCATCAGGTTCTTCTGCATACGAGAAACGTGGTATTGCAGTAGATATTCCGGTATGGAAACCAGAAAACTGTATCCAGTGTAACCGTTGTGCATATGTATGTCCACATGCAGTTATCCGTCCGGTTGCTCTTACAGAAGAGGAACTTTCAAAAGCTCCGGAAGGAATCGAGACAATCGATATGATCGGTATGCCGGGAATGAAATTTACAATGACAGTATCTGCTTATGACTGTACAGGATGTGGCTCTTGTGCAAATGTATGTCCAGGTAAGAAGGGTGAGAAAGCTCTTGTAATGGAAAACATGGAAGCAAATGCTGGAAAACAGGAATACTTCGATTTCGGAAGAGAGATTCCGGTAAAACCAGAAGTAGTTGCTAAATTTAAAGAAACAACAGTAAAAGGAAGCCAGTTCAAACAGCCATTACTTGAGTTCTCAGGAGCTTGTGCAGGTTGTGGAGAGACTCCTTATGCAAAATTAATCACACAGTTATTCGGTGACAGAATGTACATCGCAAATGCAACTGGATGTTCTTCAATCTGGGGTAACTCTTCACCGTCTACACCATACACAGTAAACGAAAAAGGACAGGGTCCTGCATGGTCTAACTCTTTATTTGAGGATAATGCAGAGTTCGGTTACGGTATGTTATTAGCTCAGAAAGCTTTAAGAAACGGCTTAAAAGCAAAAGTTGAGAAGTTAGTAGAGAGCGGAGACAATGAAGCAGTTGTTGCAGCAGGAAAAGAATGGTTAGAGACATTTAACTGTGGAGCTACAAACGGAACAGCAACAGATAACCTTGTTGCAGCATTAGAAGCTTGTGACTGTGGATGTGAATTGAGAAAAGAAATCTTACAGAACAAAGACTTCTTAGCTAAGAAATCACAGTGGATCTTCGGTGGAGACGGATGGGCTTACGATATCGGATTCGGTGGAGTTGACCATGTATTAGCTTCCGGACAGGATATCAACATTATGGTATTCGATACAGAAGTTTACTCTAATACAGGTGGACAATCTTCAAAATCTACACCGACAGGTGCGATTGCTCAGTTCGCAGCAGGCGGTAAAGAAGTGAAGAAGAAAGATATGGCAAGCATTGCAATGAGCTACGGATATGTATATGTAGCACAGATTGCTATGGGAGCTGATTTCAATCAGACTGTAAAAGCGATTGCAGAAGCAGAAGCTTATCCAGGACCATCTTTAATTATTGCTTACGCTCCATGTATCAACCATGGTATTAAGAAGGGTATGAACAAAGCTCAGACAGAAGAAGAGTTAGCAGTAAAATCAGGATACTGGCACAACTTCCGCTTCAACCCAGCTGCAGAAGGAAATAAATTCACTCTCGACAGCAAGGCTCCAACAGAAGATTACAGAGAATTCTTAAATGGAGAAGTTCGTTACAATGCATTGGCAAGAATGAACCCAGAAAGAGCAGAAGAATTATTTGCGAAATCAGAAGAAGCAGCAAAAGAGAGATATGCATACTTGAACAAACTTGTAACTCTCTATGGAAGCGACGCTGAATAGAACAGACAATAATGTTTTTCGAAAGAGAATAAAGTCATGGAAAAGGGATACTTCAGAAATGGAGTATCCCTTTTTGCAGAAAGTATACAAAAAAAGAAAAAGGACAGAAGAAAAAGAAATAAGATAAAAGATAAGCAATTCCATATTTTAGGAAAATTGTGCATATACTAAATGCTGTTGAAAAGAGAATTGAATGACAAGAGATAGAGGTGCAAGGATTATCAGTACGGTACATGAGAACACGGTGGACGACCGATGTACCAGAAAGGATGAATTGCCGAAGAACTGTTCTTTCGTCCGGGGAGCAGGATCTGGGTCACTGCAGAATATGCAGTGGACTGTCACAGACATGTGGAGTGCTATCGTTGGCTGAAATAAAACAGAGATGAGTTAGAAGGTTTTTGCCATGAACGCGCTTTAGCAAGTTGTCGTTCATGGTTTTCTTTTTCTAAAAACAAATTTGAAATTATTTTAAAGGATTAGAGAGAAAGGAGAACTTTTATGCACATTTCAAAGAAAAAAATATGGAGTGTGGCGGCGTTTGTGTTTATGTTTACACTATTGCTGTCAATGACGGTATTTGCAGCGGATGGGGAGGCGGTACAGCCGAAGATGTATGCAACATTTTGGGCATTGATTCCCCCGGTGGTGGCCATTGCATTGGCTTTGATCACGAAAGAAGTTTATAGTTCACTGTTTGTAGGAATTCTTGTGGGGGCGATGTTTTATTCAGACTTTTCATTTGAGGGAACAATTGTCCACATTTTCAAGGGAGGAATCATCAGTGTGCTGTCGAACAGTTATAATGTAGGAATTCTTGTATTCCTGATCATACTGGGAGCGATGGTCAGCCTGATGAACCGGGCAGGAGGATCTGCGGCATTTGGAAAGTGGGCTGGAAAGAGAATAAAAACTCGTGTCGGTGCACAACTTGCAACGATTGCGCTGGGAATGTTGATATTTATCGATGATTATTTTAATTGTCTTACAGTCGGAAGCGTGATGCAGCCTGTGACAGACAGACATCAGGTGTCGAGAGCAAAGTTATCTTATCTGATTGATGCAACTGCAGCTCCGATCTGTATTATTGCTCCGATTTCTTCCTGGGCAGCAGCGGTGACGGGATTTGTAGAGGGAGAAGATGGTTTTTCCATCTTTATGAGGGCAATTCCGTACAATTTTTATGCACTATTGACGATTCTGATGATGATTGCGATTGTTGTGATGAAATTTGATTTTGGGACAATGCGGACAACTGAGAAAATGCAGTAAAAGGAGATATCTTTACAACTGCGAACAGACCTTACGAGAGTGGGGAAGGTAAATTCCTGTCAATGAAAATGGGAAAGTGACAGATCTTCTGATTCCGATTGCATCCCTGATCGTTTGCTGTGTAATTGGGATGATCTATACCGGAGGATTTTTTGACGGGGTTGATTTTGTAACAGCGTTCTCGAACAGTGACGCGTCGGTGGGACTTGTCTTCGGAAGCTTCTTTGGCCTCGTTCTTACGATTGGGCTGTACTGTGTCCGGAAGGTTTTGACTTTTAAAGAGTGTATGGAATGCATTCCGGAAGGATTTAAGGCGATGGTTCCGGCAATTATGATCCTGACATTTGCATGGACCTTGAAAGCGATGACAGACAGTCTCGGAGCGGCAGCGTTTGTTGCAATGGGTGTGAATCAGTTTGCGGAAGGATTGATGAACTTCCTTCCGGCGATCATTTTCCTGATCGGATGCTTTTTGGCATTTGCCACGGGAACTTCCTGGGGCACTTTTGGAATTTTGATTCCGATTGTCGTTGCGATTTTTGCAGAGACAAACGAGACTTTGATGATCATTTCCATCTCTGCATGTATGGCAGGAGCGGTATGCGGGGATCACTGTTCTCCGATTTCAGATACGACGATCATGGCATCTGCCGGTGCGCAGTGTGATCATGTTACCCATGTATCGACACAGCTTCCGTATGTCATTACGGCGGCACTGGTCTCTTTTGTGACGTATATCATTGCCGGATTTGTACAGAGTGCATGGATAGCACTCCCGGTTGGAATCGGATTGATGATCGTTACATTGATGGTGATCAAGAAGAAAACAGAAAATCAAGAATAAAAAGAAAATCAAACGGGAGACCGTAAAAATACGGTCTCCTATTTGTGTTTGAAAGAACACATTGTTTATGAAATCAAAGAGATCAGATTCTTTTTACTTTCTTAATATAGAAAATAATGATATAATGTATAAATCGGAGCGGTCTGTTTGAGCCGCTGCTATGATAGGAAAATACAGAGTGGAGAGTGATAGTATGAAGCATACACAATTATCTGCATACGAACTTGTACGGAAACAGGACGTATCAGATTTACAGTCTGTCGGCTATTTATTCAGACATAAAAAGACGGGAGCGAGGGTGCTCCTTTTAGAGAACGATGATGAGAATAAGGTATTTACGATTGGTTTTCGTACACCGCCGGAAGACAGCACAGGACTTCCGCATATTTTGGAGCATTCTGTTCTCTGTGGATCGAAGAAATTTCCAGCAAAAGATCCGTTTGTGGAGCTGGTGAAGGGCTCTTTGAATACATTTTTGAATGCGATGACATATCCGGACAAGACATTGTATCCGATCGCAAGCTGCAATGACAAGGATTTCCAGAATCTGATGCATGTTTATATGGATGCGGTTTTTTATCCAAATATCTATGAGCGAGATGAGATTTTCCGGCAGGAAGGCTGGAGTTATAAGCTGGATGAAAAGGAAAGTGATCTGGAGTATAACGGAGTAGTATACAATGAGATGAAAGGAGCATTCTCCTCACCGGAAGGTGTTTTGGATCGTGTCATCTTAAACACGCTGTTCCCGGATACTTCTTACCGCAATGAGTCCGGAGGGGATCCGGATGTAATCCCGGAACTGACGTACGAACAATTTTTAAACTTCCACAAGAAGTATTATCATCCGTCCAACAGTTATATCTATCTGTATGGGGATATGGACATGGAGGAAAAATTAAACTGGCTGGATCAGGAATACTTAAGTAAGTTTGATTATCTTGCAATCGACTCAGAGATTCGTTTCCAAAAGCCGTTTGAGCAGATGAAGGAAGTAGAGATGGCATATTCGATCACAAGCAGTGAGTCAGAGGAAGATAACACATATCTATCCTACAACAAGGTGATCGGGACAAGTCTGGATGAGAAGTTGTATCTCGCATTTCAGATTCTTGACTATGCACTTCTGTCTGCACCAGGTGCGCCGTTGAAGAAGGCACTTGTGGATGCGGGCATCGGAAAAGATATTATGGGATCTTACGACAATGGGATTTATCAGCCGATTTTCTCGATCATTGCAAAGAATGCCAATCTGGAACAGAAGGAAGCGTTTATTCAGGTCGTAGAAGATACGTTGAAAGAAATCGTGAAAAATGGAATGGATCAGAAAGCGCTGGAAGCAGGAATCAATTATCATGAGTTCCGCTACCGGGAAGCCGATTTTGGAAATTTCCCGAAAGGATTGATGTATGGACTGCAGATGTTTGACAGCTGGCTTTATGACGATGAAAAACCATTTATCCATGTGGAAGAGCTGAAAACATTTGCATTCTTAAAAGAACAGATCGGTTCAGGGTATTTTGAAGAATTGATTCAGAAGTACATTTTGGACAATCCGCACGGAGCAATTGTCGTGATTAAGCCGGAGAAAGGGCGCACCGCACGGTTAGACAAAGAATTGGCAGAACGTCTTCAGGAATATAAGAAGAGTCTTTCGGAAGCAGAAGTGGAGAAGATTGTGGCAGATACGAAAGAGCTGATCGCATATCAGGAAGAGCCATCGACGAAAGAAGAACTGGAAGCAATTCCGGTGCTGGAGATTGAGGATATTTCAAAGGAAATTGCACCGATTTATAATGAGGAACTGCATCTGGCAGATACACTTGTCGTACATCATGATGTAGAGACAAACGGAATCAGCTATCTGTCATTGATGTTTGATCTGTCAGATGTGCCGGAAGAACAGCTCCCATACGTGGGAATTTTACAGTCTGTAATTGGAATGATCGACACGAACAACTATGCCTATGGAGAATTGTTCAATGAGATCAATATGAGCACTGGGGGAATCGGGACAAGCCTTGAAGTGTATCCGAATGTGACGAAAGTTTCTGAGAAGGAATTTAAGGCTGCTTTTGAGGTGAAGACAAAAGCACTCTATGATAAACTTCCAGTTGCATTCCAGATGATCCGTGAACTTTTGATGGAGTCAAAATTCGAAGATGAGAAGCGTTTGGAAGAAATTTTGGCATTGTTGAAATCAAGACTTCAGATGAAATTCCAATCTTCCGGACATATGACCGCAGTGCTGCGTGCGATGTCCTACCGCTCGCCGATGTCACAATTTAAAGATTTGACAAATGGAATCGCATTCTACGAAAAAGTGTGCAAGATTGCAGATCATTTTGAGGAAGAGAAGGCAGCACTGATCATGAATTTGAAGAAATTATCCGAACAAATCTTCCGCGCAGATAACATGATCATCAGTTGTACATCCAGAAAAGAAGGATTGGAAGAATTGGAGAAATTGATCAGAGAGCTGAAGAACGGAATTTATCAGGGAACAGCAGATCACACTCCGTGCATTCTTCACTGTGAGAAGAAGAACGAAGGGTTTC
>ENA-OQAB01000528-OQAB01000528.1-human-gut-metagenome-genome-assembly--contig:-NODE-528-length-20535-cov-3.097315_pt1 | contig 20535 bp, 25 predicted proteins | sample MGYA00242490_ERZ504517 | MGnify/ENA primary metagenome ERZ504517 (study PRJEB26092, sample SAMD00036298) | human gut metagenome | host: Homo sapiens | study: EMG produced TPA metagenomics assembly of...
TTGCTTGTTTATCATGAGAGCCAGCGAAAGATACAGAAACACCTTAATTGAAATACCTAATTCCACCTGCCAAAGCATGAGCATAATTTGCATACAATTGAATACTTCCTGTCTTTATTGTTTTTTTAGGAACTAAAAGAAAATGTCCATATCCTTCTGAATTCTTGGGAGTCAAATGCCAACCCCGCTAAATCTGCATACCAACCTATACCTTGTGAACTTAATTCACTAGGCGTTTTCTCATGGGTAAATAGTACTTGTTTTTTTAACACATCATTTAAAATAATAATCTTTCTTTGTAAAAGATTCATCTTTAAATCTTAAATTTGAATTATCCCATGTCATTGTTAGACCATCTGACCATCTATATAAAGGCTCAGAAAGCCATTTATAATTATATTGTATACTAACATTGCTTAAAGAAGAATCACTCTTATACGCTTTAATAACAGAGACAGTTAATCTCAATTTACTTGTAGATATTTGTCCTCGTTGATTTACATTCTCAACTATTTCATATGTTTCACTAAAAACTACAGGTTGATCATAAACAATTTCATCTTCAAGAGCGACAACAATACTTAGAGGTGAAATCATAGTTAGAACTAAAGCTACTATAATACTTTTTAAAAACAATTTATTCATTTATATTTATATTCCTTTCCATACGTTTTATCCGGATTTGTATATAATATTATATTTTCCATATAATTGTCAATACTCTTATATATAATCAAATAGTTCAAATAATTATTAAACCAATAAAAAAATAAACATATATAAACTCAAAATAATTTTATCCTTTTTGAAACTTAATTTCTATCATTCTTAAACAAATCTAATAATTAACCAGGAATTAAATCAGTTAGGTTTTCAAGCTTTTTTAAACATTCACTAATGATAAATACTTTTAACTATTAAAAGAGGCTGTAATGAGTAAATAAATCGTTAATAGTTTCTGAATACGCAAAAACGGACAGTGATGCCCGTTTTTTTGGTATAATTATGTCATGCAAACAAATATATACGAGACAAATTATAAAGCATATCAACCATATATGCTACTAGATTTTACTTTTTCTTTTGAAAAAGATATTGCTCATGATGATATTTGTAGAACTATTATTGAAATCATGGAAGGAATTCATATTGGTAGGTATGTTGATTTCAAAAATAGAAATACTCATGGGTATGATGGAGTTATGATGTTTAAGCTCCTCATTCTTTCTTTTGCTCTTTTTGGATATACTTCTACAAGAGAACTGGAAAGACTTTGTAAAACGGATATTCGCTTTATGTTTATTTCCCAATGTCAGACTCCTAGTCACATGGCTTTTGAAAGATTTATTAAAGATGATTTAACGATGCCTATTGAAGATATCTTTTATGATATCAATAAATATATTGAATCTCATATCTCTATCAATACTGATGCTTTATGTATTGATGGAACCAAGTATGAAGCGAATGCCAATAAGAATACTTTTATATGGCGCAAGAATACAATCAGGAATAGAACGAAAAGATGGAGGAAAACATTATTATGCATTCAAAGAATCAATTCCTATTTTAAAGGCATGAATATCAATGTTCATTATTCTCTTCTTAAAGAACCAAGTATCGATTATCTATTAACGATTGCTGACAAGGTAGAATTATATATGAAGGACCAGAATATTCAATTTGTTTATGGCAAGGGAAAAAGAAAAAGTGATATTCAACGAATATATGATGAATTAAAGGAAAATGCTATAAAGCTATGGGAATATTCCATACATCTTGATATGCTGCAGGGAAAAAACAGCTGTTCAAAGACTGATCCGGATGCAACGTTCATGCATATGAAGTATGATTATTATAATCATACAAACATCTTTAAGCCGGGATACAATATACAGATAGGTGTAAGTGATGGAATCATTAGAAATATCTATGTGAGTAGTGATGGAAATGATCTTAAAGCATATATACCATTTATGGAAAAGTATAAACAAGCTTATGGAGAACTCCCTCATAAAACACCAGCAGATGCAGGGTATGGAAGTTATGATAATTATAGCTATTGTAAAGAGAATGGGATTGAATTGTATATGAAGTATTCAGGATATTATAAAGAAAGGGAGAAGGCAACACAAAAGAATCAGTTTAAACTTATACATTTTAAAAGAGATGAAAAGAATCAATTTGTATGTCCGGCCGGACATACATTTGAATTAGATAAAGAAACAATAGATACTAGAGGAATCTATCAAAAAAAGAATAGGATGCTTGTGAATCATCATTGTCAAGACTGTCCAATGAGAAGTCAATGTACAAAATCAAAGACAGGAAGAACGATTAGCTATTGTGAAGAACTAGATAAATTTCATGAAGAAGTCAAAAGGAATGTACAAAGTGAAGAAGGGATTCAATTGATGTATCAAAGAAGCAATGAAACAGAAGGAACGTTTGGAGACTTAAAAGCGAATCAAAAATATGATAGAATACGTCGAAGAGGAGAAGCTGGTGTTAGATTAGAGATATATCTTGTTTGTATAGGACATAATCTAAGGAAATATCATAGATTAAAGATGAAATCAGAGAAGCAAGTCAAAGGGATGCTCAACATAATTAACTAGACAACCCGATTTTTATAACAAAAAACGTATATTTTTTTAAGTACGTCAAAAAACACAAAAAGTTATTCACAATAAAAAATAACTTAATGTGTTTTTTAGTTATCAAAGAAAAAAAGGACTGAGCGTCCTAAATGGTTCAAAAACCACTTAGTCGTTACAGCCCCTTTTTCTTTGTGACAATTGTCATATAAAGAGGTGAGATTTGACATAGTGATTTTATGACATTCGACAACTGGAATGAAAACGCTTTAATGATAGAATATGAGTGTCTTATAAAGGAGGGAGAAAAGTGAAATATGTTGTCTTAGTCAGTCATGGATTATTTGCTGAGGGATTATTTGATGCTTTAAAGATGTTGGCTGGAAAAAGAGATGATGTTATTGCTGTTGGGTTACATGATGGACAAAGTGCAGATGAATTTGCCCAAGTATTTAACCAGGCAATAAGTCAAGTAACAAGTGATGATGAGATTATTTTGTTGGGGGATTTAATTGGTGGTTCACCTTTAACGACGGCAATGAATGTGATTGCTGAACATCAAATGAGTCAAAAGACATTAGTCATTGGTGGTATGAATTTACCTTTAGCATTAACAACAGTGCTTATGAAAGATGCTTTTGATCAAGAGTATCTAAAGGAACAGATTTTAAATGAAGCACATGGTGCTTTAAAGGAATTTAAAGTTGTTAGTGATGATGAGGAAGATATTTAAAAGGAGGAGATAATAATGGCAGTAACTTTTATTCGTATTGATGATCGTATGATTCATGGACAAACTTGTACACGTTGGGCTAGAGAATATCCTTGTGATGGATTGATTGCTGTAAATGATAAAGCCGCAACAAATGATGTTTTAAAAGCTGCTTATAAAGCAGCAAGTGGTAAAAAAACATTTGTCTGGACATTGGATGATTTTAAGAAAAAATCAGCTAAAGTACTTGCAAGTGATACACGTTATTTCTTAATTGCTAAAAATCCTATAGACATGTGTAAGATTTTAGTTGAACAAGGATTTCAATGTGATATTGATACAGTGATTGTAGGACCTTGTAATGATCGAGAAGGGGCAATTAAATTAGGTAATAATCAATCGATTACTCAAGATGAAGCTGATGCTTTTGAGAAAATGGCAAAAGCTGGTTATAAGATTAAGTTCGCATTACTTCCTGATGTTTCTATTGGAACTTGGGATGATTTTAAAGGTAAATTTGGATACTAATAAGAGGGGAGAAAAAGTATGGAAATTAGTTGGTTACAAGCAGCATTGCTTGGATTATTTGCTTGTTTATCAAGTATGCCTGGACTTGGTGGAACTTCAGTTGGGAACTACACTTTAGGGAGACCATTAGTCGGAGGTTTAGTATGTGGAATTATTTTAGGTGATATTGCAACTGGTATTTTAGTTGGGGTAGCTATGCAAGTTGTTTATATTGCTTTAGTTACACCAGGGGGAACAGTTTCTGCTGATGTTCGTGCAGTCAGCTATATTGGGATTCCATTAGCAATGATTGCAATTAAGAGTTATGGTTTAGATGCAGCTTCAGCTGATGGGGCAGCTATGGCAACTTCATTTGGAACAATGGTTGGAACTTTAGGAACAGTTTTATTCTATGGAACAGCAACAATCAACTTGGCATGGCAACATGTTGGATGGAAAGCCGTAGAAAAAGGTGATTTTAAGAAGCTATATGTTGTTGATATGGTTTTACCTTGGATTTCTCACATTATTTGTTCATTTATTCCTACATTGATTATGTGTAAAATGGGTGCTCCTATGGTTGATATGATTAAAACATATTTACCAATGGATGGTGTTGCAATGATGACATTATTTACTGTAGGGTCTTTATTACCTTGTGTTGGGATTGCGATTTTATTAAAACAAATTGTTACAAAAGCAATTGATTTTATTCCATTTTTCTTTGGATTTACTTTAGCTGCTGCATTAGGAATCAATTTAGTGTCAGCAACAGTTATTGCTGGTATGTTTGCTTTAATTAACTATCGTATTAAAATGTTGACTGTACAAAAAAGTGCAACAGTTGATGTAGATGATGACGAGGAGGATATTTAAATGGATAAAAAATTAAGTAAAAAGACTCTAACGAAATCATTTCATAATTGGTATTATGGAAACTTGACTTGTTTTTCACAGGAACATATGCAAACATTCGGTTATTTATGTTCAATGTTGCCAATTGTAGAGGAGTTATATCAAGATAAAGAAAGTCAATCAAAATCAATGAAAACTTATACAGCTTTCTTTAATACTGAACCACAAGTTGGATCAGTGATTGTTGGGATGACAGCAGGTTTAGAAGAAGCTAGAGCAAATGGTGCTCAAGATGTTGATGATGAAACAATTAATGGTTTACGTGCAGGGTTAATGGGACCTCTTGCAGGGATTGGAGATTCATTAGTTGTAGGAACTATTATTCCTATTTTACTTGGGGTGGCAATGGGAATGTCAACAGGTGGTTCACCACTTGGAGCAATATTCTACATTGTTGTTTGGAACTTGTTTGCTTATTTTGGAATGAAGTTCTTATATTTTAAAGGGTACGAATTAGGTGGAAAAGCTGTTGATTTCTTAGTTGGATCACAAGGTGAAGCTTTAAGAGAATCAATTACTATGTTAGGTGGTATTGTTATTGGGGCAGTTGCAGCCACATGGGTCAATGTCACAACATCATTTACTTTGATTGCTGAAGGGGCTAAAGAACCTTATTTGGAATTACAAAAAACATTAAACAGTGTTTATCCAGGATTTTTAACTGCTGCTTTTGTTATGTTATGTTGGTATTTACTAGCAAAAAAGAAAATGTCACCAATTAAAGTTATGTTATTATTAGTTGTTATTGCATTTGTTGGTGTCTTATTAGGATTCTTTAATCCAGGTTTAAAATATTAAAAAGGAGACTTATCATGGAAACTCAAATCAAACAATCATATATTAAAGAAATTCAATATCAAACACAAATGATGAATCATTTACAAAGATGGTTAAGAAATTCTATTATTTTTTCCTCAATATCCTTAGTTCTTGTTTTATTTGGACCATCTTTACATTTTGCATTAAGAATTATAGGTATCATAAGTATGATTATAAGTATTCTTGCTTGTTTTGTGATTGGACTTGGTTTGAAGAATGGTAAGGATAATATCCAAAAAATAATTGATTATATAAAATGATAAAAAATGCTTTATTTCAATTACTGGAATAAAGCGTTTTATTTATGGAGGGTAGAATATGTATCGTATTGTCTTTAGTGATATTGATGGAACATTATTAAATGAACAACATCAAATGACACCTTTAACACGTCAAGCAATTTTAGATTTACAACCAGATATTCCTTTTGTTATTGTATCAGCACGTAGTCCATCAGGAATATATCCAATTTTAAAAGAGTATCAATTTTATTGTCCAATTATTGCCTATAGTGGAGCTTTGATTTTAGATGATAAGCGAAATATCATTTATGAAAAAGCAATGAAATTAAATGATGTGAAAGCAATTATTGATTATATAGAGAAACAAAATTATGATTTAAGTTGGAACTTATATGCATATGATCAATGGTTTGTTAAAGATAAGAATGATCCTAGAATTATTCAAGAAGAACAAATTGTAAAAGCATCTTCTTTAGAAATAGATTTATTTACATGTGATATATCTTGCGTGCATAAAAATCTTATGTATTTGTCATCCTCAATCATTAGAAATTATTGAAAGAGATTTAAAAGCTCAATTTCCTCATTGTACAATTATGAAATCATCTGACCATTTACTTGAAATAATGAGTGAAGGAATATCTAAAGGGAATGCAGTGGAAAGAATGTGTCAATTGTGGTCAATTGATTTAAAGGATGCTATAGCTTTTGGTGATCAATATAATGATTTGGATATGTTACAGAGAGTTGGTTATGGTTATGCAATGGGAAATGCACCTGATGAAATTAAAAAGGCAGTTGAAAGAGTGACTGATGATTGTAATCATGATGGAATTTATAAAATTTTAAAGCAACTAAAAATCAAATGATTTTCATTTGTAGATAGGTAAGCGTATAATAGGTGTAGGAGGTTTTTTAAAATGAAAAGATTATTAAATTGTACATCTAGTGAAATGGTTAATATGACCAAAGAAGAATTAAAACAATCTATTTTAGCATGTGAAGGAAGAACTGTTATGACAGAAACAGTTGTATCAATTCCACCTTTACTTGGAGATTTAACAAATGCTGAACTTGCAGTATCATTTGGTAGTGATATGGTTTTGTTAAATGTATTTGATTGTAACAATCCGCAAATTATGGGGTTACCTGAAACTGATGAACCTATTAAACTCTTAAAGAAATTAATTGGTAGACCAGTAGGATGTAATCTTGAACCAATCGATGTAGATGCAAAGATGATGGAAAGTCGTCAAGAAATAAGTAGTGGACGTCATGCAACAAAAGAAACATTTATCAAAGCAAAAGAACTTGGATTTGATTTATTTGTTTAACAGGAAATCCTGGAACCGGAGTCAGCAATGCTTCTATTGAAAAAGCAATTCAATTAGCAAAAGAATATTTTGGTGGAATGATTATTGCTGGTAAGATGCATTCTTCTGGAATTGATGAAGAATTAGTAGATTTAGTCAGTATTGAAAGATTTATTGATGCTGGAGCAGATATTATCTTAATGCCTGCAGTTTATACTGTTCCTGGTTTATCTGAAGAAGAAGTGAGAAATGCTTGTAAGTTAATTAAATCTAAAGGGGCTTTATCATTAAGTTCAATTGGAACTTCTCAAGAAGGTAGTGATGAAGCAACCATCAGAGAAATAGCATTAGTCAATAAACGTTGTGGTATTGATATTCAACATATCGGTGATGCTGGATGGTGTGGTATTGCTTTACCAGAAAATATTATGGCATTATCTATTGCAATTAGAGGAAAACGTTGGACATATCATAAAATGGCTTCATCTATTAATCGATAATAGTTATTGTAGTTGGTAAGTGGCTACAAGTAAAAATAACTATCTCTAACTTTGTTAAATGAGATAGTTATTTTTATTTGGCTTATGACTAGTGAAATGTTAGAAGTAAGTAAAAAGAAACTAGTTTTATCTGTTTCTTTTAAGGAATTGAATCAGTTATTTTCTTCATATTTAAGGCTTTTTGACCTTGAGCACCTGAGGAAATCCTAATAACATTTTCAACATCGTAAACAAATATTTTTCCATCCCCAGGATGTCCAGTATAAAGAACTTTTTTTGCAACATTGACAACCTTTTCAACAGGTATATCAGAGACAACAATTTCAATTTTTAATTTTGGTAATAATTGCATATTCACTTTGGCTCCACGATAATATGATGTTTGACCTCTTTGAATACCACATCCAGAGACATGGGTTGCAGTCATACCAGTAATACCAATGCCATCCATTGCACGTTTTAAGACCTCTAATTTTTCTGGTCTTGTAATAATAACAACTTTACTCAATAGTGAAGATGTTTTTTCATTTAATATAGGGGAATTTAATGGAATATCATGTGATGTTTCTAATTCATTTGATGGAAGCATATTATGACGTGGATCAAATGAAACATCCATAGCAAATCCTGCATAAGCACTTTCTAATCCATGTTCTAATTTATCCAAACCAACAATTTCTTCTTCCTCACTAACACGTAAACCAATAGTATATTTAATAATCAAAAAGACAATTGTCATTGTCACAGCTGTCCATAAGGCAACTGCACCAATACCAGTGAGTTGAGTGATGAGAAAATCAAATCCACCACCATAGAATAATCCAAGAGCTTTAGGCATTGTATCTGTTCCACAAGCAAATAACCCAACACAAATAGTTCCTAACAATCCACATCCACCATGAACAGCGACAGCACCAACGGGATCATCAATTTTTAATTTATAATCAAGTAACCATACAACAAATACAACAACCAATCCTGCTAAAATACCAATAATAGCAGCACCAAAGATATTAACAGCATCACAACCTGCTGTAATTGCAACCAAACCAGCTAATGAACCATTAAGCGTCATAGCAACATCTGGTTTTCCATATTTTATCCATGTAACTAACATAACAGTACAAGTCGCAAGTGCTGGAGCGACAGTCGTTGTAGAAAAAATTGGTAGCTAATTGTAATCCATTTTTTGCTGCTGCTCCATTGAAACCATACCATCCAAACCAAAGAATGAAACAACCTAAAGCACCAATTGTTATATTGTGTCCAGGAATCCCATTTGGACTTCCATCTTTATTAAACTTTCCAATACGGGGACCTAATATTTTAGCACCAATTAAGGCAGTAATTCCACCAACCATATGAATGGCACATGATCCAGCAAAATCATGGAATCCCTTTTGTGCTAGCCAGCCACCACCCCAAATCCAATGGGCTTCAATAGGATAAACAATCAAACTAATGATAATACTGTAAATACAATAAGATACAAATTTTGTTCTTTCAGCCATTGCACCTGAAACAATTGTTGCAGCTGTTGCACAAAAGACTAAATTAAAAACAAAAGATGACCAATCTGTACCAGTAAAATTAAATAAAGGATTTTCACCCCAACCAAATAAACCTCCAACGTCAGTCCCACATAAAAATGTATAACCAACAATTAAAAATGCGACAGTCCCCAAACAAAAATCCATCAAGTTTTTCATGATGATGTTTCCCGCATTTTTAGCTCTGGTAAAACCTGCCTCTACCATTGCAAAACCAGCTTGCATAAAGAATACTAAGGCAGCACCCATCAAATACCAAATTCCAAAAACTTCATTCAAAATCTCTTGCATATTTTCTCCCTCCTAAAAACTTTATTCCTATATAAGAAAAGGCGGATTTTAAAGTTTTCACTTTAAAAACACGCCTTTGTGCTTATATAAGTTATACATTTACAAAAAAAGCTTCTGATACAATCTGTATCAAAAAGCGTCTTTGCTTATGTAGGGCATATATAACAAAAACTTTTAAAAAGTCAACAAAAAATTCTAAATAAATAAACTTTTTTATTTTATTTGTAAAAAAGACAAATGGTTAATAAATAATTATTATACTAAAAAAATATTGACATCATTTGTTAAATCGCTTATGATAAAAAACATAGATATATGGGGCGCATAAAGATGAAATCAATTTCATTTCTTTATAGCGCCTTTTTATATATTTGAGGAGGGGAAAAATATGAATTATACGATTGAAGATATGAAGTTGTTTTTAAAAGAACATGATGTACAATTTATTCGTTTGGTTTTTTGTGACATTTTTGGAAATCAAAAAAATATATCTGTTAGACCATATCAAATAGAAGATATTATTGAAAATGGTTTAGTATTTCAAGGAGGATTGTCAAAAAATCAAAAGATATTATTAAAACCTGATTTGACATCACTTGATATTTTGCCTTGGCGACCACAAAGTGGTAGTGTTATACGTTTCTTTTGTCAGATTTGTGATGAGAAAGGAAATGTCTTAGAGAGTGATTTAAGAACATTACTACAAAATCAACAAGATAAAATAAAACAAAATGGTTTTGATATTAAACTACAATTAGGAACATCGTTTTATTTGTTAAAAAAAGATCAGTCACTTATTGTTCCACATGATGAAGCAGGCTATTTGGATGTTGCACCAATGGATCAAGGAGAAGATATTCGTCGTCAAATATGTTTGAATTTAGATGATATGGCAATTCAAACATCGTTATCATATCATGATTATGGACCTGGACAAAATAGTGTTGATTTAACATATCAAGATGTTTTAACAGCTTGTGATCAATTTATTACATTGAAGTGGGCTATTCAAACAAGTGCTGATTTGTATGATTTAATAGCTTCTTTTGGGGAATTTGAAGAATGGCACGAAAATGCTTTGCATATGTGCTTTTACATTCATGATGAAAAAACATGTCAAAGTTTTTATGAAGGAATCTGTAAATATAGCCAAGATATATGTAAGCTTTTTAAATTTATCCAAAGAACCTTTAGATTGTGTGTTATCAAATCATTGTATTGAATTCATATCAATACGACCAACATGTCAACCTTATCTTGTGACTTATCTTTTCTTAATGGCGGGACTTTATGGTATAAAAAAAGTACAAACAAAGACTTTTATCCAAGATATTCTGTCACTAACTTTATTGGAAAGCTTAGCCAAGAAGGAGTAAGAATATGTTATCATGTCTTGTATGTACTTCAAAAAATGATCGATTTCAAGCCATAAAATCATTGATTTTCAATGTTTCTAAAAGTGAAGTGATGTGGGCTCAATATCAAGAAGATATTGCTAAAAACTTAGCCAATTCAGTAGTCGATGTTTTCATTATTGATTTACCCTATATAGGCGATCATCATGAAATGCGTTTTGTGATGTCTTTACATCAACGATATCCTGATATTTGTATGATAATACTAGTAGCACATCAATATATAGATAAAATTCAAGAACAGATTGAGGGATTAGGTATTTTGATAGTTGCCAAACCATTGCAAAGAGATATATTTAAACAATTCTTGACTTTTGTGTCTAACTACCAATGTCATATGAAAAATTATCAAATGCAACAAAAAAATGCTCCTGAAACAAATATCGGAGATGAAACAATTTTATTTAGCAAAATGTTTATTAATGGAAAATGAATATATGTCAGAGAGTATGGCTCATCATTATATTGAAAAAGAAGCAATGAATCAAAGAGTATCAAAAATAACAATAGTCAAAAATATTATCAATAAATATGGAAGGGATTGATTATCAATCCCTTTCAACTTCATTTTCATAAAGTGATGTTACATAATGACCATTAAAACATGCCATACATAAATCACATGTATGTTCTTTTTTAAAATGAATTGATTTTTTTATTCCTTCTTCAGAAATAAAATACAAAGAGTCAGCACCAATATATTGGCACAATTCATGAACATCCATTTTATGAGAGATAAGCTCGCTTTGTGTGGATGTATCTACACCATAGAAACAAGGATATTTAATTGCTGGTGAGGCAATTCTTACATGAACCTCTTTGGCACCAGCATCTTTAAGAAGTTTTACAATACGTTTAGAAGTTGTCCCTCTAACAATGGAATCATCAATCATAATAACACGCTTATTATTAACAATAGATGATACTGCTGAAAGTTTCATACGAACACCTTGACTACGTAATTCTTGAGTTGGTTGAATAAATGTACGGCCAACATATTTATTTTTAATTAATCCCATCTCATAAGGAATCCCAGCTGCTTCAGAATATCCGATGGCTGCAGAAATAGAAGAATCTGGCACTCCAATAACAATATCAGCATCTACATGAGATTCCTGATACAATTGTTTACCAGCAAGTTTTCGTGTCGTATGAACATTAATGCCATCAAGATCACTATCAGGACGAGAAAAGTAAATGTATTCCATTGCACATATTTTATCTTGAATAGGCTCATCAGTGTAAAGCATTGATAATAACTTTCCATCTTTGACTCTCACGATTTCTCCAGGTTCAATATCTCTTAAAAATTTTGCCCCAACTATATCTAATGCACATGTTTCAGAAGCAAAAACATAACCTCCATTAGGTAATTGTCCAATTGATAGAGGTCTTAAACCATATTTATCTCTCACTGCATAAAGACGATCTTCTAACATAATCAATAAAGCAAAAGCACCATCTAATCTTTGTAAAGCTTGACAAATTCTTTCAATCATTCGTCCATTTTGACGTTTAATCAAATGTCCAATCACTTCTGTATCAGAGGATGATGAAAAAATACTTCCTTGAATTTCTAATTCATATTTTAAAAGATTTGCATTGACAATATTTCCATTATGACAAATCCCTAAGTCACCTTGCATAGTTCTAAAGAGAAATGGCTGTACATTGGCAATTCCCCCACCACCAGCCGTTGAATAACGGACATGACCAATTGCCATATCCCCACTTAATGCTTGAATTTGAGAAGCGTTAAAAACTTCAGTAACAAGTCCTTCTCCCTTATGAACAGTTAATTTATGTTGATTGGAAACCAAAATTCCAGCTGCTTCTTGACCTCGATGTTGTAGGCTATGTAATCCATAATAACAAATTTGTGCAGCGTCTTTATGATTTGCAATACCAAAAACTCCACATTCTTCATGTAATTCTTTTAAATCATACATATGTTATTGTCCTCCTTATTTTTTGATTATACGTCTGGTCATCATAATAATCAATAAAAAATTATTGATATAATAATTTTTTTAGCAAAAACTATTGACATTTTTCAAAAAACAGTGCATAATTCAAGGCAAGTAAGCGACAAGGGAGTCGAGACAGAAATGTTTTGACCCCTTTGTCGCTTATTTTAGTATAACAAGAAGGAGTGATTATATGAGTAAAAGTATTACAGAATTATTTGGTGAATTAGTTTTTGATGAAGATACAATGGAACAAAGATTACCAAAAGATACCTTTAGAGAATTACAAAAAACAATGAAAGAAGGGCGTTCTTTAAATATTAAAATTGCCAATGCAGTAGCGAATGCGATGAAAGATTGGGCACTTGAACATGGTGCAACTCATTATACGCATTGGTTTCAGCCAATGACTGGAGTCACTGCTGAAAAACATGATGGGTTCATTAATGTTAATGGTAAAGGAAAAGTAATTTTAGAATTTTCTGGAAAAGAATTAATTAAAGGCGAACCAGATGCTTCTTCTTTTCCAAATGGAGGCTTAAGAGCAACTTTTGAAGCACGTGGATATACAGCATGGGATCCAACATCATATGCTTTTATTAAAAATAATGTTTTATGCATTCCAACAGCTTTTTGTTCTTATTCAGGACATGCCTTAGATAAAAAAACACCATTATTAAGAAGTATGGAAGCAGTTAATAAACAAGCTTTAAGAATTTTAAAATTATTTGGAAATGAAACTGTAAAATCTGTAAAGACGACTGTTGGACCAGAGCAAGAATATTTCTTAGTTGATAAAAAATTCTATGAACAAAGAAAGGATTTAATTTATACTGGAAGAACGTTGTTTGGAGCACCTTCACCAAAAGGTCAAGAGATGGAAGATCATTATTTTGGTACTATTAAATCAAGGGTTCAAGAATTTATGAATGATTTAAATAATGAATTATGGAAATTAGGTATTTTAGCTAAAACTGAACATAATGAAGTTGCACCTGCCCAACATGAATTAGCACCTATTTTTACAACAACTAATATTGCAACTGATCATAATCAATTAACAATGGAATTAATTCAAAGAATTGCTAAGAAACATGATTTAGTAGCTTTATTACATGAAAAACCATTTGAAGGTATTAATGGAAGTGGAAAGCATAACAACTGGTCACTTTCAACAGATACAGGAATAAATCTATTAGAACCAGGTGAGACTCCACATGAAAATGCACAATTCCTATTATTTTTATGTGCAGTATTAAAAGCTGCTGATGAACATCAGGATTTATTAAGATTGTCAGTAGCAACAGCTGGAAATGATCACCGTTTGGGGGCCAATGAAGCTCCACCTGCTATTATTTCAGTGTTCTTAGGTGATGAGTTAACAGAAATCTTAGAAGCTATTGAAAATGATCAACCTTATGATGGTAAAGAAAAAGAAATTATGAAAGTTGGAGCACATGTTTTACCTAAATTTGCTAAGGATGCAACAGATCGTAATAGAACATCTCCTTTTGCTTTTACTGGAAATAAATTTGAATTCCGTATGTTGGGATCAAGTGCTTCTATTGCAGGATGTAATATTGTATTGAATACAGCCATTGCTGATGAATTAAAACAATTTGCAGATGTTTTAGAAAAAGCACCAGATTTTACTTCAGCATTACATGCTTTAATTCAAGGTACAATCAAAGAACATAAACAGATTATTTTCAATGGTAATGGATATGATGAGAGTTGGGTTGAAGAAGCCCAAAAGAGAGGATTATTGAATTTAAAGACAACACCTGATGCTTTACCTTATTTTATAAAAGAAAATAATATTGAATTGTTTAAAAGACATCATGTTTTGGATGAAGAAGAAGTGACTTCACGTTATGAAATTATGATGGAAGAATATGTCAAAGTATTAAACATTGAAGCATTAACAATGGTAGATATGGCAAAGAAAGAGATTCTACCAGCTGTGTCTCTTTATTCAAAAAGACTTGCAGAAACTTGTTTAATGAAAGAAAAATTAGTTTCTCAACAACAATGTTATGAAAAAGAGACATTAGAAAAAATGACACAATTATTAAATAAGGCATATCAAGCTTTAACTCATTTAGAAAGTATCTTAGAAACTTCAAAAACAATCAATGATTTTGAGCAATTAGCATTTTTCTACCGTGATAATCTTATTTTAGCAATGAATGATTTACGTGAACCATGTGATGAACTTGAAACAATGACTGCTCAAGATATATGGCCATTCCCTACATATGGGAAACTCTTGTTTGGAATTATCTAGAATATAAGGAGGGAATCAATGTGTGTTCTATCATGGGATATTGTGCCAAAGACGTACCGTTAGATTTATTTAATAAAGCTTTTAAAAAAACCTTATCACGAGGACCAGATGCAACAAGAGTGCTTGATATTGGGGAGGGAGTGTTAGGATTCCATAGATTATCAATTATGGGGATGAATAATCTAGGAATGCAACCATTTAAGTATCAAGAATGTTATGTTGTTTGTAATGGAGAAATTTATGGTTTTCGTAGATTAAAAAAACAATTAGAGGAAAAGGGATTTCAATTTATGGGGGATAGTGATTGTGAAATCCTCCTTCCTCTTTATTTAGAAATGGGAACAGATATGTTTTCTATTTTAGATGCTGAGTTTGCTTTAATTCTTTATGATGGAAGAACACATGAGTTTATTGCGGCTCGGGATCCTATTGGTATTCGACCATTGTTTTATGGTTATGATTGTCATCATCAAATTGTATTTGCTTCTGAGGCTAAAAACCTCGTTGACTTATGTGAGGAAGTTTTTCCGTTTCCTCCTGGTCATTATTATCAAAAAGGTGAATTTATTTGTTATAGAGATATAAGTCAAGTTGAATCTTATCATCAAGATGATTTAGAAACAACTTGTCAAAATATCCATGATTTATTGATAAAAGGAATTGAAAAAAGATTGGATGCAGATGCCCCAATTGGTTTTTTATTAAGTGGTGGATTAGATTCTTCCTTGGTTTGTGCTATAGCCAGTCGTTTTTGTAAGAAACCTATTTCAACATTTGCAATTGGAATGCAAGAAGATGCTATTGATTTAAAATATGCTAGAGAAGTCGCAGAATTTATTCATAGTCAACATACCGAAGTCATCATTACAAAAGATGATGTCATTGCCGCAATTGAGCCTGTTATTTTGACTTTAGAAACATATGATATTACGACGATTCGAGCATCTATAGGGATGTATTTGATTTGTCGTTATATTCATGAACATAGTGATGTTCGTGTTTTATTGACAGGTGAAGTTTCTGATGAATTGTTTGGTTATAAATATACTGATTTTGCGCCTAATGCTAAAGAATTTCAAAAAGAAGCACAAAAAAGAGTAAAAGAACTTTATATGTATGATGTTTTACGTGCTGATCGTTGTATAAGTGTTCATTCTATGGAAGCTAGAGTTCCTTTTGGAGATTTGGATTTTGTTGATTATGTGATGCATATTGATCCAACGTTAAAAATGAATACCTATGGAAAAGGAAAGTATTTATTGCGTCATGCTTTTGATAAAGGTTATTTGCCTCAATCTATTTTAATGCGTGAAAAGGCTGCTTTTTCAGATGCTGTTGGCCATTCTTTAAGTGATGAAATTAAAGCATATGCTGAAAAATTATATACAGATGAAGAATTTGAAAAGAAAAGAGAAAAATATTCTTTTGCGACTCCTTTTACAAAAGAGTCATTACTATATCGTGAAATATTTGAAAAATATTATCCAAATCAAGCACATATGGTTAAAGATTTTTGGATGCCAAATCCACATTGGAAAGGATGTCAAGTTAATGATCCATCAGCACGTATGCTTTCTAATTATGGGAAAAGTGGAGAATAGAAAGGATGAGAGAAATGCAAAATGGAAATCAATTAGATTATACACGAGAACATGATGCTTGTGGGATTGGTGCAGTTGTTCATATTGATGGGCATCAAGATTATAGTGTTGTTGATCAAGCATTAGCAATTGTTGAAAAACTTGAGCATCGTGCAGGTAAAGATGCCAGTGGCGAAGTTGGAGATGGGGTTGGGATTCTTTTACAAGTTTCACATCATTTCTTTTATAAAAAAGCAAAAGAGCTTGGCATTCAATTAAGCATAGCAGGTGATTATGGGGTTGGAATGTTTTTCTTCCCTCAGGATCCATTAAAACGTCATCATGCTATGAAATTATTTGAAAGAATTGCTAATAAAGAAGGGGGACAATTCTTAGGATGGCGTGAAGTTCCTTGTCAAAAAGAGATTTTAGGAAAGAAAGCAAACGAATGTATGCCATCTATTTACCAATGTTTTATTGAAAAACCAAAAACATGTCAACAAGGCTTGCCATTTGAAAGGTTATTGTATGTTATAAGACGTGAATTTGAAAAATCATGTCCTGAAACTTATATCTCATCATTATCTTCACAAACTATTGTTTATAAAGGGATGTTTTTAGTTGATCAATTACGTTTGTTCTATAATGATTTACAAGATCAAGATTATCATAGTGCTATTGCTTTAGTTCATTCACGTTTTTCAACCAATACAACTCCTAGTTGGCAAAGAGCTCATCCTAATCGTTTTATTGCTCATAATGGTGAAATCAATACAATCAAAGGGAATGTGGATCGTATGCTGGCTAGAGAAGAAACATTGCATTCAACATATTTTCAAAAAGATCTATCAAAAATTTTCCCTATTGTAGATACGCAAGGTTCAGATTCAGCAATGCTGGATAATACTCTAGAATTTTTGTATATGAATGGGATGGATATTGCAAAAGCCTTGTTAATGTTGATACCAGAACCTTGGAAAAATCAAGCAATGCCTCATTACCCTTTGAAGACAAACACTTTTATCACCACTGGGGAGTTAATCCGTTAGCTACCGGAAGGGCACTCTATCAAAATTTAAGAACAAACGTGTCGTAAGCGGAGGAAGTACTCTTACCATGCAAACCATTCGTCTCGCCCGGAACAAGCCCAGAACTCTCGGAGAGAAGTCGTTTGAAATGATATGGGCTACCCGTCTGGAATTTCGGGCTTCTAAAGAGGAAATCTTATCCATGTATGTCTCTCATGCACCATTCGGAGGAAATGTTTGTAGGATTGGATGCTGCTGCCTGGCGTTACTTCGGTCATTCTGCCGAAAATTTATCATGGGCGGAATCGGCTATGCTGGCTGTCCTGCCCAATGCCCCCGCCATGATTCATCTATCCAAAGGACGAAAGACACTGCTTTCCAAACGCGACCGTTTATTAAAGCAACTTTTTTGAAGAAGAGATTATCGATGCGTCTACCTACGAATTAGCTGTCAGCGAACCGTTACCCGACGAGCCGCATCCGCTTCCTCAAATAGCTCCCCACCTAGTCAGCCGCTTCTATCAGGAAAGAAACGGGCTATATACTCGTTCAACTATTGACAGAGGGATACAAACCCACATAGAGAGTTTGGCAGAACGGTGGAGCAACGAGTTTAATCGAAGTGATATCCGCAACCTAGCAATTCTGGTTATCGACATTCCCACCAATCAAGTAGTAGCATACTGCGGAAATGTACATTTCGACCGTAAACAAGGAGGAAGCCAGGTAGATGTGATCCAAGCTCCCAGAAGTACAGGTAGTATTTTAAAACCCTTTCTCTACAATGCCATGCTACAGGAAGGAAGTTTATTACCAAAAATGCTGTTGCCGGATGTACCGATTAATATCAACGGCTTTACTCCTCAAAACTTCAGTATGCAGTTTGAAGGAGCAGTCCCCGCTTCCGAAGCCCTTGCCCGTTCGTTGAATATCCCGGCTGTAACCATGTTACAAAGATATGGAGTACCCAAGTTTCACCATTTGTTGCAACAGATGGGATTCAAGACTATCAATCGAGCAGCCTCTCATTATGGTTTGTCACTGATTTTAGGAGGTGCAGAAGCAACATTATGGGATGTAACGAATGCCTATGCGCAAATGGGACGAAGCCTTTCCAGCAATAGCCCCTCCCCGACCGTATCTCAAGGAAAGGAAGCACAGATACTACTGGAAACAGAAAATACAGAACCAATAAACAATGATACGAAGCAAACAAGCCGTAATCATAAAAGCAATCATAACAAGCAGAAAAAACGAGAACAAAGTAACTCCAGTCCTATCTCCATAGAAGAGAATTCCGGAAGAACCACTTCGGCTAAAGCAGGAGCGCCTGGCTCACCCTCTCCGCCTTAACAGAAGTCAACCGTCCCGAAGAGATTGACTGGAAATCAATTCCATCCATGCAAACTATCGCATGGAAAACCGGAACCAGCTACGGATTCCGTGATGCGTGGGCAGTGGGTGTGACTCCGCGCTATGCAGTAGGCGTATGGGTAGGCAATGCAACCGGAGAAGGAAAGCCCGGATTGGTTGGTGCACAAACTGCCGGTCCCGTATTATTCGACATATTCAGTTATCTCCCTTCTTCATCCTGGTTCGAACGTCCCACAGACGTTTTCGTTGATGCGGAAATATGCCGCCAGTCCGGTCATCTGAAAGGACGTTTCTGTGAAGAAACTGATACCGTATTGATTCTTCCTGCCGGATTACGGACAGAGGCTTGTCCTTACCATCATCTCGTCACCCTATCTGCCGATGAAAGCCACCGCATCTATGAAAACTGTGCAAATACCGAACCTACCATTCAGGAATCATGGTTTGCCCTGCCACCCGTATGGGAGTGGTACTATAAACAGCACCATCCGGAATACAAACCACTGCCACCTTTCAAAGCCGGCTGTGGAGAAGATTCTTTCCAATCCATGCAGTTCATCTACCCTCCGATGAACGCCCATATCAAGTTGCCCAAACAATTGGACGGCAGTAAAGGGTTTCTCACGGTCGAACTGGCACACAGCAACCCCAATGCGACTATCTTTTGGCATCTTGACGACACTTATCAGACACAGACGCAGGATTTCCACAAAATTTCCCTGCAACCCGCTCCCGGCAAACATTCCCTGACGGCAGTAGACGGAGAAGGCAACACAGTTTCCACTACTTTCTTCATCGAATAAACATCTTATTTTATTATCTTTGCCGCATGAAACAGCCATTAAAAGAAAACGGAGGACTACCGGCATCCATCCTCTGGACACTTGCTATTGTGGCAGGTGTCTCGGTAGCCAACATCTATTATATCCAACCTCTATTAAATATGATACGCCATGAACTTGGCATATCAGAGTTCAGAACTAACCTGATTGCCATGGTCACGCAAATAGGCTATGCGGCAGGACTGTTGTTCATCACCCCCTTAGGCGACTTATATCAACGAAAGAAAATCATCCTTGTCAATTTCACCGTCCTGATCTTCTCCCTCTTGACGATTGCCCTGACACACAGCTTCCATCTGATACTCATCGCTTCATTCCTCACGGGAGTCTGTTTCCATGATTCCACAGATATTCATTCCCATAGCCGCGCAGTTTTTCCCGTCCGGAACATAAAGGCAGAAACGTAGGAATTGTCTTATCAGGACTATTGACCGGTATTCTGGCTTCACGTGTCGTCAGCGGATTTATCGGTGAACTGATTGGCTGGCGGGAAATGTATCACATTGCTGCAGGCATGATGTTTATCTGCGCGATTGTTGTATTAAAGTCCTTCCCGATATTCAAACCAACTTCCAAGGAAAATATAGCGACCTGAT
>ENA-OQAB01000529-OQAB01000529.1-human-gut-metagenome-genome-assembly--contig:-NODE-529-length-20503-cov-3.842511_pt1 | contig 20503 bp, 16 predicted proteins | sample MGYA00242490_ERZ504517 | MGnify/ENA primary metagenome ERZ504517 (study PRJEB26092, sample SAMD00036298) | human gut metagenome | host: Homo sapiens | study: EMG produced TPA metagenomics assembly of...
TGAATTTTGCAGAGAAATTTCTTCTTGTTCGTGACATAATAATAATCCTTCTTTCTGTATTGGTTACAGTATATCAGATTCATTATAAAATGTCTCGGAAAGTGTCTTAAATTACGATACCATTATATCTTCCTTTACAATTGTTCTATTTGCAAATCTGATACACTCTTCACGATTGTTAATGTTACGTAATTTTATCAAGCTAATAATTCTGATCTAGTGCGGCTATAAATTCTTTCATTCTGACACCTCCAACCTCTATACATATCATATCAATTTAATACTTTGCAATCAACTAACATTGGAAAGAATCTTTTAATCGTTTACAAATCATTTTTAGATACCTTCCTTGTTCTGTTCATTTGCTAACTGAATGGCCAGCAATAACATTTTAACTTAAGTATGTATTTTTGTGAGATTATTTGCTTTCTATACTTTGAATTATACAGAAAGCTATTTAAATATATGTATTACACAATTATTCCCTTTTTTTCTTACATTTCTCCTGTAATATTTTATAACCTACTATAATAATATCTTTATATAGCCAAGTAATAATACTACTAATAATTAGAGCCAACATAAGTAAGATTCCATTAACACAATAAAAACTTCCATATATTTCTAAAAAATACACAAGTATCACAGCAACTGCATAACGTTTTAAAGCAAATGGAATTGGAAATACCTTCTGTGCAAAATAAGTTCGTAATACAAAAAAACTCCATAAGATAAGCCTGTAGAAATAGCTGCCCCCGTCGCTCCAAACCATGTAATAAAAAAATAATTTCCTATAATATTTGTAATCATACTGATAATCGAAATATAAATATGATAGCTTGTCTTTTGTTTAAAATTAATTCCCATTACAGTCGTTTCAGAAATTGTTGACATAACTGGCATAAATGCCAAAAACGGGAAAACATAAGTTGCATCTCTATAGCTTTCTCCTAAAAGCAATACAATAATATCTTTAAAACAGACTAGTCCAATCAAACTCATTAACATCACATAGGAAACAATTTTATTCATTGTCACATAAAATGTTTTGTCTTCTTTATGATTACTATAATGTTCATATGCCGTTGGAATCCAAAAAGCAACAAATACAGCCTGCGCCTGCGCCAACATATTTACAATGCTTTGCGCGCCTGAATAAATTCCAATATTATGATAATCAGAAAATGCTTTTAGCATAATCTTATCTGTTGAGTGAAAAATCAATGTAATTGTCGAAGAAAAAGCAAATGGGAATCCATATTTTAATAATTTCTTATAAGATGTGTTGATTCCTTTTATTTTACATTTCCAATTGCCCCTATCAATAAAACGAGCAAATATTAAAACGAAAATTTCTGCAATTGTAATTGCCAGCATCAAGCTAATGCTATTCTCCCAAACACTTAAAGTAATCAGAAAAACTCCCGCTACTAAATACATCAATTTTCGAATAATATTTAATACTGAATAAGCAATTTCTCTTTGTGCCATTTGAATCTTTAATGTCCAAAACCTATCAAAAATCAAAGCTCCTATATATATCACAAAAAGTAAAGCAATCCCAAAAGATTGCTTTCCATAAATATATTCTGATAACTGTTTATTAAATAGCAACAAAATACTTCCACTTAAAAAGAAAATAGCAATCGGTAATCTCAAGCAAATTTTTAATAAATAATTTCTATTTTCTGTTTTTTCTTCATTATAAAATCTTAAATAGGATTGATCCATTCCTAAACATAATAAAGTAAAAATTAAATTCCCAAGTGTGATAAACATTGAATATCTCCCCATATCCAATGTTGAAATCATTCTTGTCAAAATAGGGGTTGTTACAAATCCTATTATTAATACAATAAATGTCCCTACAGCGTATTTAGAAAAAGCTTTCAATAATTTCATATGCTATTTTCCTTTCTATCTATCAACAGTATTTTCTACTTTTTAACATTTCAACAATTTTTTTAATCAACACTCTTATCCCATCTTCCTTTAAAACACGAACCCCATTTTGTATTCTCCATAACCATAGATTTTTTGCTTTCAGTTCAGCCTCCTTTTCATATCGACTTTTCTCCTCTTCTCCCCACCACGATGAATCATAGTGATGTATTGAATAGGTATTTTTTGTTTTTTTACATTCTTTTGTATAGAAATCTTTAGGGCAAAAATACTCTGTTGGAAAAATTTCAATCCCATTAATTGTTTGTCTTGTCCCATTTGCAACAAGTCCTCTTGCTTCCAAATATTCTGTTGTATAACGCGGAACCGGGCGCATATTTAAACTACCATCAGGAAGAATAAAACTTAAGTTCTCATATTCATCACGCATTTCTTTGATCTCTTCTACATGTTTTCTCGCGCCAAATCCTAATCCCAGAGCAACATAATTATTTTCAAATCCCATAAAAGCCTTGTACTCTAGCAGGTCATCAAATGATCTAATAATCTCAACGTCAGTATCTAAATAAATTCCACCATAATTATATAAAATATCTAATCTCGCATAATCAGAAACAAATCCCCATTTTTTCTGTTGATATGCCTCTCTCATATACTTATTTTTTGTATAATCATAATTGCTTTCGTCCCATCTTATTATTTGATAATCCGGACAATATTTCTTCCAGCTTTGAATACACTTTTTTACTGATTCTGTAAGTTCGTTGCCTCCAAACCAACAATAATGAAATACTTTTGGAATTTGATTTTCACTCATTTTTCTTTCTCCAATTACCCTATTTTATTATATATTTTTTTCACCAATGTATAAATTTTTAATTTTATAAAAATGGAAATTAACTTTTTCCTATGCGAAATATTAGGATGATGCATAATCTTATGATATTCTTTATAAAATTCCTCATTTATAATTCTATACTCGTTTTTACCAACTGCATCCTCATCTTCTCTTGATTTTTCTGTCATTGTAATAAGTGCATTTAAATAAAAAACTTCCGCAGCCATATTTAATTCAGGACAATGTATCTTTAAATCTGCAATCATATCCTTTGCCAATGTAAGATACAATAAATTATTTTTTCCAAAAGAAGATCTTGTAATAGACCCTTGTCTTTTTTCTATATAATATCCGTACTCTTTAATATTAGCCACTCTATTTGCTTTTAAGAAAACTTTATATGTTACAGGAACTACTTCATAGGCACATGCTGGATATCTAACTCCTTCAAACAACTTCCGTTTATACAATTTACAGCATGCATTTGCATCTATACCTTCGCACATCAACATATTTTTTGTTGCTGTTACTGAATCAAATACCTCTTTTTCTCCTTCACAATAATAGACCTTTTTCCCACTTTTATAACCACAGCATGCAATATCCACCTGACTTTTTTCACACGTTTCGTGCAATTTCTTTATAATTCCCGGAAAAATATAATCATCGCTATCAATAAAATGAACATATTCTCCTTGTGCTATATCCAATGCTGAATTTCTAGCTGGTCCTAAGCCTTCATTTTGTTTATGTATTACTTGAATTCTATTGTCTTTTTTTGCATATTCATCACATATTTCCCCCGAAGAATCTGTACTTCCATCATCCACTAAAATAATTTCCAAATGATTATAATCTTGATTTAATACAGACTCAATGCATCTTCTGACATATTTTTCTACATTATAGACTGGTATAATAATTGTCACTAATTCTCTCATAATATATACTCTCTCTCGTATTATTCCCTATTTTACCATATCGTATATCTGTTTATTTGAAGTAAACACATATTCATAATCATCTATCTCAATTTTATAAAGTGGTTGATTTCTATTCCCATTGATATCACTATTAATAAGATTTTTATCAGCCAATACAATCGCATTCTCGTAATCAATATTTTCTAGCTCTTCATCTGTGAAAAGATATTCCATATCCGTATCATACAAAGCAAATCGCAATCTTCCAGAATAAGATCCTTGGAGAAAATAAATAGGAACATCTATTTTATCCCCGAACTGTTCCATAAATTTCATCGTCCCATTAACCATTTCATAATTTCTTCTGCTGATTTTTCATTAAAAGTCATTTCTGATTAATGCTAACCGCTAACTGAAAATGCAACATAAATTGCTATGCAATTTCTTTTTTATTTTAATAAAAAGAACATAAAAATTGTTGATATAATAAATACAATCACTACTGCCGATTTAAAATATTCTGTTGGAGATTGTCCATTATAAAAATAATAGTGCATCCACCCTACCGGACTAACATCTTCATACAATGCATTTTGTAACATCCTCATTGGGAAACGTAATACCATATATAATGAAAAAATGACTCCTGCATAAGATATTAATATAGTTGGCCTTTTTATTCCATTTTTAAACCAATCAGCTAGTGCAACTAAAAATATAATTCCTACAAATGGTTTCCCATATCTATAGTAAGTAAGCCATTTATATTCCGTAATATTTGCTGCGCCATTCATTGCGATCAAAAGATTCATTCCTACAAAACTGACAAGCCCTGTAACAGATAAAATAAAAAAGACTTTTCCAATATCCGAGCAATCTTTTTCTTTCCACATTTGGATTAACTTTTCTACAACCGAAATTCCTGCTATCCAGATGATTCCTCCGGTAATTAAAGTATAAATTCCAACTAAAGATAAAAAATAACGAATAAATTCTTTAAACTGCTCTAAATTAGTGAATATACTTAAATACGCCTCAATATACCCTAATCTTGCAAGCGCATCGTTTCCATTGATAACTCTTCCTTCAATCCCTGTTCTGTACAAAGTCCCCTGAACATATTTTACGCCGATGTATACTAACCCAAAAGTAATTATTAACGTAACAAAAAATGTTAAGTAATGAACCAGCTTTTTTTTATAAATAAGATGATATAAAAAACCTACTCCCAAAACAGTTCCTGCAATAATTAAAAATCTTGTATGCACTGCATAACTTACTGCAATGACACCTGCTGCCAAAGCAGAAAATGTTTTTTGCCTTTTCCCATTTTCTTCTTTTGCCTTTAGCAAAAAATATAAAATCAATATACATACAAATGCAAACGGAATTTCTGCCATAAAATACAATCCAGTTTGTGGTGACATTGTTCCAATACTATACAAAATTGCAATTACCGCTGATATTTTTTTGTCTAATTTAAAAAACTCATAGGAAATCCTATAGACAAAATACATCAATATTAGTTGCCAAACAAGAATTGTAAATAACAAACATTGATAAATTGCAGTCGCACTATGGAAAATTCTAAAAGCAAATGCTGAAAAAATTGAAAATCCAATATTATAATATGGTGTCATATCTCCAGTATATGGATTCCAATTGTATCCTGCAAAAAATGCAGAATTCGCTATATAACCAAAATCATCTGATTGTACAAAAAATTTAAATTGAAAAATCTGGATAAATTGAAACAAGAAAAAGATCATAAAAAGTATTACAACAATATAATTTTCCTTTAATTTATATTTTTTTCTCATTATAACTCTCCTCGTTTGTTTTCCACTTTTCAATGCAATATGCCACCTGATTCTCAAAAGAATATTTTTTTAAGAATAAATTTCTTACTTCTTCTTGATAGTATCTTACATTTTTTTCACTAAAAAATGTATGGATTGCATTAATATATTCTTCCTTTGTATTACAACGAAAAATTCCTTTTACTCCCTCTACCTCATACCCTTCTAAAGCTTCATCCGAAGCAAAAATAGTACGACCATACATGAAGCTCTCTGCTGTTTTTATTTTCATCCCATCTCCATAAAAAATTGGCATGACCATTACACTATTTGAATAATAATATTCTTCTAAATCATCCACAGTTCCTATCACTTGAACATTTTTTCTTTCTAATTCAGTACGCTTCTTTTCAAAATTTTTTCCTACAATTTTCAATTTATAATCCGAAAGTTCTGGCATAACCTGATCTACAAACCACTTGATGCCATCATAATTAGGAGGGAACATCGTTCCAACAAATAACAGCTGTTTCCCTTTTTCTAATTTCCGTTCTCTCTGATTATCATACTTATCTTTAAAAGTCATCGGCAAAATAATATCACTAGAGACATGATAACATCGCTTGAGTATTTCTGAATCCCTTTCTGTCAATGTCATAATATAATCCGCTTGATCTATTGACCGCTTCTCACTTTTTTTTACACATAAATATGGCAAAAAAATACAATGGTCCTCTGTGAATCAGTTTATTTTTAAAATATTGACATTCAATATTATGAATAAATACTCCAATTCTACAGTCTGTACTTTTCTTAATTTTACAAATGATTTTACCAAACATAGAACGTTCAAAAACAACAAATCTAATTCCTTTTTCCTTTATAAAATTAATTAATTCCATTTCATTAGCTGCAGAAGTAAACATATGCCCTGTCAATACATCACGTACTTTATTTATCTTTCCACAATGTGTTGGTTTTCGAATGATATGTGTATTCTTATCAATTTCTTTATATTTTGAAAACATAATCAAAAAAACATTTTCTTTTCCAAACACACTTTGAAAAAGTTCTAAGTTTCTATAACTACATAGTTTGCCACCATCATTACGCTCTTTAATAATTTCCTGTCCACACACGATTAAGACTTTCTCATCTTTCAAACTATCTAATAACATTCTATAATACTCCACCATATCAGGCTTATAAAACTTCTCATTTCAAATAAAACTACTGAAATAATTTTTCTAAGTTTTTTATCAGCTCTTCTTCTATCTGTTTTGCATCTTCTGTTTCTTCTACTCGAATTGTTAAATATATTTTCAGCTTTGGCTCTGTCCCTGACGGACGCACTACCACCGAATTTCCTTCTTCTAAAATAAATTTAACAACATCTGATTTTGGTAACCCTTCAATTCCATCTTTATAATCCAATTTTTTTAGGATTTTATACTCTCCTAATCTTTCCATATCCATTCTCAAAGATGCCATGATCTTCTCCATCTTTTTCATTCCTGGCTCACCCTCGAATTGATATGTACACAGCTTAGTTATATAATGACCATACTCTACATACAAGTCTTCCAAATGATCTATTACTCGTATTCCTTGCTTTTTATAATAAGCAAGCATTTCACAAATCAAAAGAGAAGCATTCACTGCATCTTTATCACGCACATAGCTTCCACTAAGATATCCATAACTTTCCTCAAACCCCAAAATATAACTTTCTGTTTTCTCAGATTTTTCTAGTAAACCAATCTGCTCTCCAATAAATTTAAACCCTGTAAGTACATCAATTACTTTTACACTATATTTTTGAGCAATTTCTCGTACCATATCAGTAGTCACAATTGTTTTGATTAGCACTGGATTTTTCGGCATAGTATTGTTTTCCAATCTAGCTTTACACAAATAATCAAAAAGAAGCACTCCCACTTCATTACCAGATAATAATTTGTAATTTCCCTGTAAATTTTTTACAGCAATTCCAACTCGATCACAATCCGGATCTGTAGCAATTAATAAATCCGCATTATTTTTTTCTGCATATAGTATCCCCAATTGCATCGCTTCTGGTTCTTCCGGATTTGGATAATTACAAGTAGGAAATTCTCCATCTGGATTTCTCTGTTCCTCTACAATTTTACATTTTGATATCCTGCCTTATATAAAGCATCAGTCACTGGTACCAGTCCCGTTCCATTTAAAGGTGTGTAAATAATAGAAAGACTTTTATCTAATTCTTCTTCTGAGCGAACGGTTTCTTTTAAAACACAAGAAAGATACTTTTGATAAACATCGTTAGAAATATATTGAATCTTTTCACATTCTAATTCCTTTTCAAAAGATGACCTCAAAACTTCTTTGAAAATATCTATCTTTTCTATCTTTTTATAAATTTCTTCTGCTGCCTCTATTGTTATTTGGCATCCATCAGCCCCATATACCTTGTATCCGTTATACTTTCCTGGATTATGTGATGCTGTAATCATAACGCCAGCTGCACACATTAATTCTCGAACTGCAAAAGATAAACATGGTGTTGGCATTAACTTATCATAAAGAAACACCTGAATGCCATTTGCTGAAAATACTTCACTGGCTACTTTAGCAAATATATCAGAATAATTTCGTGAATCATAGCTTACTGCAATTTTTCTTTTTTCTATATCAAACTTTTCTTTAATATAATCTGCAAGTCCTTGTGATGCTTTTGCGACAGTATAAATATTCATTCTATTTGTCCCGGCACCTAAAACACCTCTAAGACCTCCTGTTCCAAAAGCAAGATTTCGATAAAATGCATCTCTTTTCTCTTCCTCTTTATTTTTTAACTTCTTCAACTCTTCAATAATTTTTTCATCTTCTTTTGCTTCTTCACACCATCTTAAATACTCTGTCTCTACTCGAACATTCATTATATTTTCCTCTTTTTTAACAATTTATCATCAACATCTGTGCATACCCATGCATTTTTATAGGAATAGATTTTGCTGGAATAAAAATGCAATCCCCTTTAAAAAAATTAATGCACTCTTTTCCAAATAGCAATGTTCCACATCCCTTCAAACATAGTATTACTTTAAAAGAACTTTCTTCCGTCTGAATTGCTACCATTTCTCTACATTCTTCCGTATTTAATAAATGTCTTTCTACCTGAAAGTATTTACAACGACAAATAAGTTCCGAAGCCATTCCTCGTTTATATTTCAACACGCGTAATGGTTGCCTTGGTTCTATACTACTCTTTAATTCTGCTACTTCCAACGCTTTTGTGATATGCAATTTTCTTTCTTTTCCATTTTTGTCCTTTCTGCCATAATCGTACATACGATACGTCAAATTGGAATTCTCCTGAACTTCAGCAACAAGTATTCCCGCTCCTAATGCATGAACTGTCCCTGCCTTGATAAAAAAACATCATCTTTTTTTACCTTCACTTTTTGTAAATATTTTTCTACTGTTCCTTTTGTTAATGCATTCTTTAATGTTTCCTGTTTAATATCATGATGAAATCCATATATCAATTTTGCATCCTTTTCTGCATCTACAACATACCACATTTCCGTCTTTCCCATCATACCATTTTCGTGATATTTTGCAAATTCATCATCTGGATGAACTTGTACAGACAAGTCTTTGTTCGCATCAATCAATTTTACCAAAATAGGTAATTCATCTAATCCTTCACAATTTTTTCCTAAATACTGCGGGTGTTCCTTCAACACCTCAGACAATAATTTACCTCTATAAATTCCACTTGCTACCCTACTTGGACCATCTGGATGAGTAGAACATTCCCACGTCTCTGCCAAAAGTTCTAAATCTGTTTCTTTCCCAAAATCTTCTTTTAAACGCTGTCCTCCCCACAAATAATCTTTTACCGCGGGTTTTAATAAAAACGGTTTATATATCCAACACTCTCTTTTGTTTATCATGAACACTTATCTCCTTACCAATTTGAACTTCAACAGCCTTTAACTCTGTATCTGCGATAAGCGTATGTTTACACCCTGCTTCTACTGTAATTACATCTCCTGGGTGCACATTCTGCACCATTCCATCCACGATCGTTTTTCCTTCTCCTGAAATAATCGTCCAAATTTCATCTCTGTGATTATGACTATGGTAATTCATTTGATGACCTGGCTTTAATGTAATTTTAACTGATATACTATCTTCTTCAATATCAATTACTTTAAAATCACCCCAAGATTTTTCCGCAAACATAACCTGTTGATCTATTTTATCAACCAATGGTTTTAAATTGTCGGTTTTTTCTTTATCAGATACCAAAATTCCTTCTGCACTTGCAGAAATAACGGCATTCTGTATTCCTACACAAACAACAGGAATATTCAATTCATTAACTACATGTAAATTTTCACAAGATTCATCCATCAGTGCCTTTCCTACTACAAACTCATCCATTGCTTCAGTAAGAGTATTCCAGGTTCCTAAATCTTTCCACACTCCATGAAAACGCATGACTTGAATATTTGGTTCTCTTTCTACTACTGCATAATCAAAACTAATTTTTTCTAATGTCTCATATTTATCATATAAATCTTCATAATCTTCAAAATCCAGTAATTCATGAGCCTTTTGCAAAACATATCCAATTTTGTATGCAAAAACTCCCCCATTCCATAAAGCACCTTCTTTTATATATTCTTCTGCCTGAGCACTTTCTGGTTTTTCACGAAATGTTTTCACTTTATCGACTTGCTTTTTACTTTCTGGTATAATATATCCATATTTTTCACTCGGATATGTAGGTTCAATCCCCATAAGCGTCAAGTTCGACTCTGTGTTTTCCGCTAGCTCTGCCAATGTTTTCAACGCTTGAAAATATTCTTGTTCTGCATAAGGATCTACTGGACACACAACAACAACTTCATCTTCTGAAATTCCTTGTACATCATGTAAATAAGCTGTTGCCAGTGCTATTGCCGGAAAAGTATCTCTCCTACATGGTTCTGCACAAATACCAATACAATCGCCCAATTGATTGTGAAGGATAGAAACCTGCTTTTTGGAAGTTGCGATTGTTACATTTGCATTTGTATCAACTTCTTTGATCTGACGATATACTCTTTGAACCATAGATTCATAGCATCCATCTACGCCTTTGAAAATCTTAATAAACTGCTTTGAACGTATATCATTTGATAACGGCCACAATCTTTTTCCAGAACCACCTGACAATAACACTATATTCATTCTTCTTCTTCCTTTCCCTACCATCAACTAATCATTAATCTGATTATATAGCTGTTCTATATTTTCATTCATTTTTTCCCACGAAAACTTATATGCCTCTTGTTTTATGTTTTTTATGAATTCATTTCCCTTTCTCTCTGAAAAGAATTCTTCAATTTTCTCCGCTAAAGCTTCTGGTGACTTTGGTGGAACCACATATCCTGTATAATTATTCTGAACAACGTCTGGTAGGCCACCAACGTTTGTCACTACCACTGGAATCTCAAATCCATATGCTATTTGTACAATTCCACTCTGAGTTGCTGATTCATAAGGCAATACAACCAAATCACTTGCCGCAAAATATTTTTCTACTTCTCTGTCTGGTATATAACCATCATAAATCTCTATCATATCTTGTATGTTACATTGTTTGATTAAGTCCATATAGTCCTGTCTGTCATCTCCAAAATCACCTACAACCAAAAGTCTAAATTGTTTTTCAGACTGCTTCAACAATTTCATCGCTTTTAAAAGATATTTTAATCCCTTATATTCTCTTACAAACCCAAAAAATAAAAGAACTGACTCCTCCTGTGAAATATCAAGAATTTCTCTAGCTCTTTTTACTCATATTCTCAAATTTAAACACATTATAAGTCGGATGAACTGCTTCTATATACTGTGCATTCTTCTCAATACTAAGCAAATTCTCTGTATCTAATTTTGACTGTGTCACAAAATCAATTCCCTTGTCGAAGAACAAGCTTTGTTAAGAAACGATCTAAAGGGAATCTCTCATGAGGAAATACGTTGTGACATATAAACATCTTTTTAATATTTTTCATTAATATTTCCAGCATGAAATAGCACGGCGTAAAATATGGATGCCACCACTGAAAATGACTAATCAGGTTTTATTTTTCTTATTTCCAAAGCAACTTTTACCCAGTTAAATGGATTTGCAGTGTTAATACTATATCTTGTATTTTCTATTTTGAAACTATCATTCTCATAATCCTTCTGCTCATTTTTTAAACATAAATTTAGGATATTGTAATTTATATGATACCATGATTGTTTTATATTTTTTTGCCAACGATCTGTACATTAATCCTGTATAATGAGAAATTCCACCTTTATAAGGATAAACTGGACCAATCAAAACAATCTTCTCTAATTTTTTATTCTTCATCAATACCTTCCTTTTTTTGTGCCTCATGCCCTTCTCCGTATTCCATTCTTCTAACAGAAAATTGGATGTCTTCTAATAATTTTCTATTTGCAGAAATTACATCTGCCAACAAACCAATTACTCCAGCCTGAACTCCAATTATAATTAACATACTAGCTAAAATCAATGATTGAACATGACCACTCCCTTGTCCAATTGCCAGAAAATAAATATATCTTCCTCCAATACCAATTCCACCTAGAGAAAATATTAATGCAATAATTGAAAAGAAAAATAACGGTCTATACATCATGAATGCTCTTGAAATTGTCAAAATTGATTTCTTTACATATCCAAACATACTTTTAAACAATCTAGATTTTCTTAACTCCGGATTTGTTCGGATTGGTACTGACTTTACCGCCATCTTATTTCTTCCCGCTTGTACTATTGTCTCAAGTGTATATGTGTATTCATTAATTACATTTAATCTCATCGCAGTACTCCTACTGTATGCTCGAAATCCACTTGGTGCATCCGGTACTTTCGTTCTAGACGCTTTTCGTACAACCCAGCTTCCTAAATGCTGTAACTTCTTTTTCAAAGGCGAAAAATGTTCTGTTTCATCAATTGGTCTTTCCCCCAATTACCATTCCCCGCCTCTCCATTTAGAATTGGTCTAACAAGTTTTTCAATATCTTCGCCACAGTACTGATTATCCGCATCAGTATTTACAATAATATCTGCTCCATTACGCAAACACGCATCGATTCCTGCCATAAAACCTCTTGCAAGCCCTTTATTGTTTCGAAAATTTTACTACATAATGAACTCCCCAATTTTTAGCAACCTCTACTGTATTATCGGTGCTTCCATCATTTATAATTAAATATTCTATCTCATCAATTCCATCAATATGTTTTGGCAAATCATTTAAAGCTACTTCTAACGTTTCAGCTTCATTATAACATGGTATTTGAATTATCAATTTCATTGTTTTTTCCTCTTTTCTCCTGCATAATCTAAATTAATTATTGAGGATTTACTGTATATCTTCCAATAGAATCATAAGTTATATTTGTTTTCTTTACTTCTTCAAGCTGATAACAATTTCTTCCATCTAATACAATTGGTTTTTTCATCAATTTTTCATATTTTCTCAAATCAAAATTTTTGATTTCTTCCCACTCTGTTAGAATCAAACAGATATCTGCATCTGTAATCGCCTCTTCTATACTATTACAGTATTGAATCTTATTAGGATATTTCTTTTTAAAATTCTCCATTCCAACCGGATCCCAAATTCGTACATTTGCACCATCTTCTAATAATAATGGAACATTTACTAATGATACCGCTTCACGGAGATCATCAGTCCCAGGCTTAAATGTACAGCCCAAAACCGCTACATTCAGAAACAGAAAATCATCATAATATTTTTTGGCTTTTTAATAATTTGAATTTTTGATTTTCGTTTACTTCTATTGCTGCCCGAATTGTACGTATTTCATTATCATTGAAATTTGCCAGCCAATTCAACGCCTTTGTATCTTTCGGGAAACAAGAACCACCATATCCAATTCCTGCATTTAGAAAACGGTGACCAATTCTAGCATCATATCCCATTCCTTCTGTAACCTCTTCAATATTTGCCCCTACTATTTCACACAAATTAGCAATTTCATTTATATAGGAAATTTTTAACGCAAGGAAATCATTTGATGCATATTTAATCATTTCTGCGCTTCTTCTTTTGACAATCAATTTAGGAACATCAAATTTCTCATATACTTTTTTTAAAACTTCTCCCGGAAATACCTCTTCCACTCCAATGACAATTCTCGATGCACATAAAGTATCCTTCACAGCTGTTCCCTGTGATAAAAATTCTGGATTTGATGCAACATAAATACAAACATCTTTATTTTTCTGTTTATCACGAATGTAAGACTCTATCTTATCATTTGTCCCTATCGGTACAGTTGACTTAATTACAACCACGCAATCTCTTTGAACTGTTTGTGCAATTTGCTTTGCAACTTCAAAGACATATGATAAATTTGCAGACCCATCTTGCTTCTCTGGTGTTCCTACTCCAATAAAAATAACTTCTGCTTCTCGATATGCTTCTTCATAATCCGTTGTAAATACAAGATTATTTTTATGCTCTTTCATCAGTTCTGAAAGCCCTGGCTCATAAATCGGAGAGTCTCCATTTTTCATGATTTTAACTTTATTCTCATCAACATCAACACAAGTAACTTCATGCCCTTTGCTAGCCAAGCACACTCCTGTAACCAGTCCTACATATCCTGTTCCTGCCACTGCAATTTTCATTTCCATTCCTCACTTCATCCGTTGTTCTTTAAGCTGTTTTTATATTCACAAATTCCCCATCTCTAGCTAATTTTGTCGAAACATCACTATAGAACAATCTTTTTTCTCTATTATCCTCTATAACTATATCATAAGCATATACTTTTTTCTACAATTTTCTCCTATGCTGTTATGGCAACCATACAAAAATTTCCACCTAAAAGAGGCTGTCGCTTTAACCATTAATAAATCATGTGATATGTTCTCTTCTAGATAAACAAGTAAAATAATAATAACTTGTCACTTGGGATAAATCATACTTTATGTCAAAAAAGATGATATCTGCGGTTATGCTATATTTGAGGGAAATGTTTCGAAACATCAATTGATAGAATAATTAAAAGTGTGTTTTACTGCTGTCCAACAATGGCTTCGTAATTATGAATCAACAAGAAAGGATGCATTATTTCTAATGAGACATTATCAACGATATTGACAAGAGCCGAAGCTCCGCGCGATGCAGGAATATTCGGCAGGCTGTGGATTCCAAGATTGCAAAATACGGAATTCATTCAAAAATCAATGCTACAAAAATGTATCAAACAGTATAATGATTATAAGCTCTTTAAATAGTACAGAACAGAAGATTCCCATACCATGACCAAACAAAGAAAAACTAACTTTGAAGAAAGAGTCGAAAGCACACAGTGTCGGATTGCATATAACCGTAATTATGCCGAAACAGCCCAAAATATCGCTTATCTTATTAACAGGTGCGTAGTACACAAAATATACTTGAGTACTATATTAGATCTATATGATAGACGTATTGTTTCTTTTGTTGCTCATGACTCAAACAACAATGTCTTAATTTTTAATGCTTTCGAGAAATCCATTGAAAAACTCCGAATATATATCCTCTCCCCCTATGGCGCTAGGGGTTATCAATATACAAAACGTTCCTTTCATAAAAACTATAAAAAGCAAGTATAATGCAAAGTATATCTCGCGTAGATAAAAATACACCAATAACGGTCCTACGAAGGATTTTGAGACATTCTCAAATGAGCAAAATATTATGGTAACTATTTTACTGATAAAAAACTTACAAAAACAATTAAAGATTATATAGATTACTATAACAACAAACACTTGCAAAAACATGAAAGCTATTTACAAGCTACATAAAAAACTGCCAGCAAATTTACTGGCAAAAAATTTTATATTTTTTCAACAATCTATTTAATGAAAATCTATTCACATGAAACAACAACTTCCTTTTTCATCTTATATTTATGCTATTTCTATTGAAAACGTTGTTTTTTCGTAAAAAAACTGTACTTTACCACACCCTAAAATTAGATTTCAAAAAATTTTATGCACTTTTCAAAGTAAATAAACACTTTCCTATTTTCCCCTTTTATATCTTGTTATGAAATCTGTTTACTTTTTTACCATTGTAAACAAAACACCTTCAGCAAGGACCTTCGATGTACTACAGCTCAAATATCTACAAAACTGCATATCCTATTTCAGCTCACCGAAAGATTCTTTAACTTGAATGTTTCTGTTTATTCTGAGAAGAATTCCTTCGTCAGGAAGAATCTGTTTCAAATTTTCTTCTTGGTCCATATTTTCTATGCGTCCAATGTCATTTTTGTATATTCTCTGTTTTTATATTTCATAGTTCAAGGGTTTGATAAATACGAACTGCTGTTTTGTATCTAAGAACCCATACTTCTCCTCCTTTTCATACCTGACATCTGCAATAACCTTATTATACTTATCTATTTCCCTAAAAACGAAAGCAGTATGGTTATATCAGTGAGTTGAAATCTGATAATCAGTGATATGATGTATGCCGCATCCACTCCACGATGTAAATTGAATGGTGGTTTTAACTGCACATTTCCCATTGTATCTTCTTTCCTATTCCGTACACAAATGCAATGTTTTTCCAGTTTCAATGCATACGGTTTTTTGCATAATCATTTTACATGTTTCATCTTGTCTGTATCACCACGGACAATCTGAATACTGTAAATCTGTTTGCATTCTGCAATGAGGTTGCGATTTTTATCAGTAACTTCTCCTTCTCTATTCTGCCTCTACCGAAATAAACTGGAATGTTGTCACATCAAACAATCCCATATCTGTCAGTTTGAGCTCCGGGATCACTGCAAGTGACATAAAGCAAAGTGTCATGACCGGCTCGACTTCCCCACAGATTCCAAGTTCTGTATAGGCTTTCTCATGAATCTCTGTCAGTTTCTGGTCCACCCATTCCCCACTTCTGTCACTCATCAGTCCTGCGATCGGCATAGGCATTTCTTCGATGATTTTGCCTTCTTTTACAAGGACAATGCCGCCTTCCTGTTTGATCAGACTTTCTACCGCAAATGTAATCTCCTCATCACTGACACCGACTGCAATAATGTTATGGGAATCGTGGGCCACAGAAAGCGCCACCGCTCCTTCTTTGATCCCGTATCCTTTTAAGAAACCACATGCGACGTTTCCGGTTCCCTGATGTCTCTCCACAACCGCAATCTTCACGAGATCTTTTTGAGGATCCCGGATAAATTCTCCGTTTTCATCTACTTTGATCTCCTCAACTGTCTTCTTTGTGACAACACCACCCGGCTGTATCTCAATGACATTTACCCGGTCCGACTTCAAGTGCATTTTTAATTTCTCTTTCGAAAAATCTTTGACGATCACACTTCCTCTGACTGGCACAATATCTGCATACGATGTCTCCGGAAGATATCTGCCATCTTCTGCGGTCAGTTTCCCGCCAATCCACACTTTTTCTGTCTCAAATTGTTCCAGATCCTTCATCAGAACAATATCCGCCTGATATCCAGGTGCAATCGCTCCCTTTTCACGCAGCCCAAAGCATTCTGCGGCATTTAATGTTGCCATACGGATTGCCGTAATCGCATCTATTCCCTCTTCGCGACAGATCCGCAAATGATTGTCCAGATGTCCCTCTTGCAGAATTGTCTTTGGCTGGCGGTCATCCGAGCATAGCAGACATCGTCTGCTGTTCTGCCCCGTTACCCCGCGAAGAAGCGTCCTCAGATTGTGACACGCAGATCCCTGTCTTAGCAAAATGTACATCCCTCTTGCCAGTCTGTCATCCATCTCTTCCACCGTAGAGCATTCATGATCTGCAAGAATCCTTGCCGCCGCATAAGCATTCAGCTCCTTGCCACTGATTCCTGGTCCATGTCCATCGATCACCTTTCCGGCCCGCTTTGCTACAAGCAGTTTCTCAAGGACACTATCGTCTGCCCCAATGACTCCCGGAAAATTCATAAATTCTCCAAGCCCCAGGATCCCCTCTCTCTGAATTGGCTCCTCCATCTCTGCTGCACCAATCACAGCGCCTGCATGCTCAAATGGCGTCGCCGGAACACAAGACGGAACCACATACTGAATATCCAATGCAGTCCTCTCCGCCGCCTCCATCATATAATCCAGCCCTCGGATCCCACAGACGTTTACAATCTCATGTGGGTCCGCAATGATTGTTGTCGTTCCATGAGGTACTAAAAGCCGCCCGATCTCCTCCGGTGTAACATAAGAAGATTCAATGTGAATATGACTGTCAATCAGACCCGGAACCGCATAAGAGCCTTTTGCATCCACAACCTCTCGCCCTTCATATTCTCCAATTCCCGCAATCTTAGACCCACTGACTGCAATATCTCCGCTGATAATTTCTCCCGAAAATACATTTACCACTTTACAGTTTTTGATCACAAGATCCGCCGGAATCCTTCCTGCTGCTGTATCAATCAATTTTTTCAATTCTTGCTTGTCCATGTTTTCTTCCTTTTCTATCTATTTTGCTGTTTTTTGCATGCTTCTGCGTAAATTATAGCATATCCTTATTTCACCCTCAACCGTTGGCAGACAACGGTTATTTCTTTTCACAACTACTTTTTACATATCTCTGATTTTTACTCTTCGGCGCATTCGGGATCGTCATTTGGATCTGCCCACTCTCAAGCGCCGGATTCAGATAATTTTTTCTCAGAGCATCTTTGGATTTCAAGTGAAGCAACTCTAAAATTTCATTCGCTGTATAAGGAATATCTTCTTCCATTGCTTCCAGGAGTTTCTTTACATATTTTGAAAGACTTTCCACCGGTTCCTTCGGTTCCTTTTTAATCTCATCCAGTGCAATCTCAATCTGTTCCAACATAAACTCAATAAAACCCGTGATGGTTCTCTCCATCTGGCAGATAGAAATCGCCTCATAATATCCTCCCTGCACCCTCTCCATCTGGGTTTCCAACGGAAGATAGGAAAAGAAAGGTCTCCACTTTGCCAAAATCGCTGTCTGCCACAACTGTGCCAGTCTGCTGTTACCGTCCGTAAATGGGTGAAGAAACAGGACTTCATAATGGAAGATGGAAGACAGAATCAGCGGATGGATTTTTTCCCTCTGACTTTCCATCCATGCAAAAAGCTCCTGCATCTGCCCCTGAATAAACCTCGCCGGCGGTGCCATAAAAAACTGATTGTGATTAAACACACCTTTTTCCGTCTGGCGAAATTCTCCGGATTCGCTTGCAATATCCTTCGTCAGAATTCCGTGAGCCTTCTTAAAGTCCGCAATACTATAAGTCTCCACTTCCTGCATGTATTCATAAACCGCGTACATGTTCTGAACTTCCCGGATCACTCTTTCACTCACCGATACCGGCCGACCCTCTACAATCTCCTTGATCTCCGGAACCGAAAGCTGATTCCCTTCCATCCTTAAAGAAGCGTGGATTGCACGAATTCTTCTTTCCCGGTTTGTTCCCGACATCCCTACTTTATAATATTCCATAATCCTTCCGGACTTCTCCGCAATCGATGCCACCAGCATTACTATTTTATCTGTGATTTCATATGGCGGATTGTAATTTCCCATAAAATCTCTCCTTTATCTTACATCTTTTCTTACACATTATCTTACATGTTTTTAAGTTTTCTTTTTGTAATATAATATGCGCTTTTTCTGTTTTTCTAATTCTGATTTTTCTCATAAACATAGATGTAATGTTACTTATTATTTCTATTTATCTTACATGTTTTAAGTTTATTTAGCACAAAAAATAACAGGTATCGTATTCCTGTATTTTGTTTCAAACACTTTTCATTCATCTATGTAAACCGCTGTAATCATTGGTATTTCCATCTTTTCTACTTCTTTTCAATGGTGAGAAAATCTAACCTATTACTTTCATTAACTTTTTAAGAAAGCAAAAAAGCACCTCATCTTACGCACTTATCATACCACACTTCACCTCATCTGTCTAAGGCTAAAGAAACCTGTCACATGCCATTTACATCATACATACTTTTTAGCAGATTACTTTTATACCTTCATAGACGTTTCAAATTCAGCAGCAACATTGTGCAACAAATTTCAGACCATTTTGCAAAGCGGCAATACGAGTTTTCTTTCAGATCAGGCAGGTTTTTAAATCGACTTTCAGATAGTGCCTGCGCCTTTAAAATAATATCTGTATAATGTCTGTGCGAAATTTTCGCAAAAAAACGCCCGGCAGAGACTCTCTCTTCTTTCAAAAAAGTTTTCCCACTTTCTTTTCAAAGAGTTTCTTTCTGCCAAGGCGTATTTTCTATGTTTTTTGCCAAGTATATTTTCACCACGCTGTCAAACGCCGTATTTTGCGATATAAGCAATTTCATCGTTTCAGGCAAGACTTGTATGCCTACCATCATTAAAACCTTTTATATCGCATTCTATTGCATTGTTTTTTACTTAAATTCTACCTTTTCGAATCGATACTTCTGTTTCACCTCGGGATATTTTTCCCGGTCCACCTCACTCATAAACATCCCATAGGGTCTTGCGCAGATCTTAAAAGGCGGATACATCGCCTGATAGATCACCAACTTCTCTCCCGTCTCTGTGTGCTGGGCAAACGCAAGTACCTTATACAGATATTCTGCTGTATGCTCTGATACCCATTCCCGCTTAAAGTGCTGTACAAGGTCCCCCTCTCTGATATCCCTCCGCACAGTTTCCTCCTCTTCCGGCTCCGGTTCTGTATCGAGTTCCATATATTCTTCCCGATCCAGTGAAACCGGGATTCCTGATTTTCCTACAATGTGAACCCCGCCATACCATGTCCCGGTGATCTGAAAAAATGTCTCCAACTTGATATTCCGAAGTATATTCATCGTTTTTCTTAATAATCCTTACTCTGCTCATCCTTTTTTCCTTTCATTAATTCTGACTGCGCTCGCAGTATAGAAACAGACAACCTTGTCATCCAGTTTATATATCGTATTTATGCTAGTATTATGCCATTATTCCCTG
>ENA-OQAB01000531-OQAB01000531.1-human-gut-metagenome-genome-assembly--contig:-NODE-531-length-20391-cov-4.579106_pt1 | contig 20391 bp, 19 predicted proteins | sample MGYA00242490_ERZ504517 | MGnify/ENA primary metagenome ERZ504517 (study PRJEB26092, sample SAMD00036298) | human gut metagenome | host: Homo sapiens | study: EMG produced TPA metagenomics assembly of...
CTGCGCTTGGCCTTTCTGTTTGCTCTGGCTACGGCAGCTTCCGTTTTCGTCTGCCATTGTTCAAAGGCTTTTTTCAGAGCGGTCTGTTTCAGCATTCCTGTGTGGCTTCTCGTCTGCGTCTGCGCGTCCGGCTGGGTGATTCTCATTTACGAGGTGGGAAGGAGCACGCTGGCCGGCGTCAGCATTCTCTTTCTTTCCACGATTGTCATGATGTTTATGGCTGGCGGGCTGATTCCGTCTGTTTTTCTGCCTGAGGCGGTTGCCGGAGCCGGGAAATTTACGCCGGTCTTCTTTCTGATGGAAGCGGTGAAATGGATGGTCTCAGAAGATATGTCAGGAAGGGCCGGGCAGCTGGCGGCATGGGCTCCGGTTCTCAGGCTTCTTGTTCTGGAAGGGGCGGCGTTCTGCCTTGCGGCGGCAGTGAGGAGGGATTATGAATAAAATGGGACTGTGGTTTTATCTGTCTTTGAAGCGGCAGACAAAACGCCTTTTTTTCCTGCTTCTGCTACTCGCCCTGCCGGTGGGACTCTGGCTGCTTCGGGAGGCAGAGCGCCCGGAGGAGGATGCCATTGCCATCGCCCTCTACGCAGGAGAGCCGGACTGGAATCGGCGCGTAGCTGACGAGCTGCTGTCAGGAGAGCACTCCTTTGAGTTTTATTTGAGCAGTTCAGAAGAGGAACTGCGGGAGGATGTGGCCGCCAGAAGAGCGGAATGCGGCTATATTTTCTCAGAGGATTTGCTGGAAAAGCTGGAGAGCGGGCGGTTTAAGAGAAGCATTACTCTGGTGACGGCTCCTTCCACAGCTGTGGACAAGCTGTCCTCTGAAGTCGTATTTTCCGGCCTGTTTACCGTATGGGGACGCAGCCTTCTGGAGACGTACAGCAGGGAGGGAGAAGTCTTTCAGGGAGAGAAAGAGGTCTGGAAGAGGTTGGAACCTATGTATGACCATTATCTGGAAAATGGAAGCACCTTTGCCTTCCAGTATGAGACGGAAGGGAGAACGCAGCTTGGAAAACCTTCTATGAAGCAGACGTTCCCAGCCAGAGGCCTGACGGCGGTGTTTATTTTTGATGATGGGCCTGACGGCGGCAGTGACGGTCTGCGAGGATGAAAAGAGAGGTCTGTTTTCCACCCTGTCAGGCCTTGGACGTGAGGCGGCCGTTTTCTCCTGTCTGGCGGCCCCTGTGTTTCTGTCCTGCGTCAGCGGATTCGCAGCGCTTGCAGCCGCCGGGCAGCTGTCCTCGTCTTCCTGGATACTGGAGGGGATCCGGCTGATTGTTTATGGAGGAATGTGCACGCTGTTTTCCTGGGGACTTTGCAGGATTGTGAAAAATCCGCTGGCGGTTGCCTGCCTGATTCCGTTTTTTGCGTCGGCAAGCCTGATTCTCTGCCCTGTATTTATCGAACTGTCCATGTTTTTTCCCTGGGCGTCAGCTGCGGCTAAATTCTTTCTGCCCTACTATTATCTCGTATAAATCCATTGAAATTTTAATGGATCCTTACTATAATAGGAAGAAGCGAGTGCGCGGTTTGGAAAGGGAGTAGAGTATGGAGGAGATGAATTTTGACGAGCTTCATGCTTTGGCTGATGAGAAGCAGTATAGAAGCCTGAAGGAAAAACTGATAGAGATGAACGAGGTAGACATCGCCTCGTTTATGGAGGAGCTGGATTCGGAGAAAACGGTGGTAGTGTTTCGGACGCTTCCCAAGGAAATCGCGTCGGATGTGTTCGCCTGCCTTCCGGTGGAGAAGCAGCAGCACATCATTACCAGCATTACGGATAATGAGCTTCAGTATATTATGGACGATCTGTTCGTGGACGACGCGGTGGACATGCTGGAAGAGCTTCCGGCGACCATTGTAAAGAGAGTGCTGAAAAATTCCAGCCCTGATACGAGAAAGCTGATTAACCAGTTCCTGAAGTATCCGGACAACAGCGCGGGAAGCGTGATGACAGCTGAGTACGTGGGGCTGAAGAAGGCCATGACAGTGGAGGAGGCGTTTGCATACATCCGGAAGTACGGAGTAGATAAGGAGACTATCTATACCTGTTATGTGATGGATGCGGGACGCCACCTGGAGGGCGTGGTGACGGTGAAGGATCTTTTAATGAGCCCGTATGCCACCACCATCGAGGAGATTATGGACAGCCATGTGCTGAAGGCCCACACGACGGACGACCAGGAGGCGGTGGCGGATCTGTTTAATGAGTATGATCTTCTGAGCCTTCCTGTTGTGGACGGAGAAAACCGTCTGGTGGGTATTATTACAGTTGACGATGTGATGGACGTTATGGAACAGGAGGCCACAGAGGACTTTGAGAAGATGGCCGCCATGAATCCCAGCGAGAAGCCATATCTGAAAACAGGCGTGTTCCAGCTGGCCAAGAACCGAATTGTCTGGCTGTTGATTCTTATGTTCAGCAGCATGGTGACAGGAGAAATTCTGACTACTTATGAGGAAGCTTTCTCAGCGGTTCCTCTTCTGGTTACCTTTATTCCCATGCTGATGAATACAGGCGGTAATTCCGGAAGCCAGGCCAGTACCATGATTATCCGAGGCATGGCGGTGGGCGAGATCAGCCCCTCCGACCTGGCGAAGGTAGTGTGGAAGGAGCTCCGGGTGGGCATTCTGGTGGGAATCTGTCTGGCCATTGCCAACTTTGTGCGTCTGACCTTATCCTATCCGGGACAGGAGATGATCTGTCTCACTGTTGTCCTGAGTATTTTCTGCATTGTCATTATTGCCAAGACGATTGGCTGCACGCTGCCGATTATTGCCAAGGTTCTGCACATGGATCCGGCGCTGATGGCGTCTCCTATGATCTCTACGATTCTGGACGCCTGCAGTCTTGTAATTTATTTTAATTTTGCCTGCCGTCTTCTCGACATGGCAGCCTAGACTTGTAATTTTTCAGATTAAGCGATATAATGAATTATCTTTAACACAGGCCCGGCAGCCGGCCGGGCCTTATTCTAACAGTGAGGAGTGTGGAGTCATGGAAAAGATCAGAACAAGATATGCCCCAAGCCCGACAGGAAAGATGCACGTAGGAAATCTGAGAACTGCGCTGTATGCCTACCTGATTACCAAGCATGAGGGCGGAGATTATATTTTACGAATTGAGGATACGGATCAGGAGCGCTACGTGGAAGGCGCCACTGAGATTATTTATAATACGTTAAAGGATACAGGCCTGATCCACGATGAAGGCCCCGATGTGGGAGGACCAGTAGGCCCTTACATCCAGAGCGAACGCCAGAAGTCCGGCATTTATATGAAATATGCCAAGGAGCTCATTGACAAGGGAGAGGCTTACTACTGCTTCTGCGATCAGGAGCGCTTAAACAGCCTGAAGAAGACAGTAAACGGCGAGGAGATTATGGCCTATGACAAGCACTGCCTGCACCTGTCCAAGGAGGAGGTAGAGGCGAACCTGGCGGCAGGAAAGCCTTTCGTTATCCGCCAGAACAATCCGACAGAGGGAACGACCACATTCCACGACGAGATTTACGGAGACATCAGCGTGGACAACTCTGAGCTGGACGACATGGTTCTGATTAAATCCGACGGCTTCCCAACCTACAATTTCGCCAATGTGGTGGACGATCATCTGCAGAAGATTACTCACGTGGTAAGAGGAAACGAGTATCTGTCTTCCTCCCCCAAGTACAACCGCCTCTACGAGGCCTTTGGCTGGGAGGTTCCGGTTTATGTACACTGCCCCACCATTACCAACGAGGAGCACAAGAAGCTGAGCAAGAGAAGCGGCCATTCCTCTTACCAGGATCTGATTGATCAGGGCTTCCTCTCCGAGGCAGTGGTCAACTTTGTCGCTCTTTTAGGATGGTCTCCGGAAGGAAACCAGGAGCTCTTTACCCTGGACGAGCTGATTAAGGAGTTCGATTACCGCCATATCAGCAAATCTCCGGCAGTTTTCGATATGGTGAAGCTGCGCTGGATGAACGGCGAGTACATGAAATCCATGGATTTCGATAAATTTTATGAGATGGCTGAGCCGTATATCAGAGAGGTGATTAAGAAGGAACTGGATCTGAGAAAGATTGCGGCCATGGTGAAGACGAGAATCGAGGTATTCCCGGATATTGCAGGCCATATTGATTTCTTCGAGGAGCTTCCGGAATACGATCCGCAGATGTACGTTCACAAGAAGATGAAATCCACAGAGGAGACGTCTCTGAAGGTGTTAAAGGACGTGCTTCCGATTCTGGAGGCGCAGGAGGACTTCTCCAACGACGCCCTCTACGAGAGGCTGTCCGCCTACATTTCTGAGACAGGCGTGAAGACAGGATTTGTGATGTGGCCGATCCGCACCGCTGTGTCAGGAAAGCAGATGACTCCGGCCGGAGCCACAGAGATTATGGAGGTTCTGGGAAAAGAGGAATCTTTAGAGCGAATTAGAAAGGGAATTGAGCTTCTGGAGAAGTAGAAGCTGCTGCCAGGAGGATGTCCTGCGGAAAATCCGCGGCATCCTCCCTTTTATCTCAGTGGGAAACGATGTATAAATGCCCTTGGGCGGGGCGCGTCTTGGGAGGAATTAGAACATGCCATTTAACGAAGCGCAGTCTGCGGCAGTCAGCCACAAGGACGGTCCTATGATGGTTCTGGCAGGACCGGGATCCGGGAAAACTACTGTGGTTACCCACCGGGTTCAGAGTCTCATTGAGAAGCATGGGGTGAACCCCTCCTCCATTTTGGTGATTACCTTTACGCGGGCGGCGGCCAGGGAGATGAAGGAACGGTTTGAGCGGCTGATGGAAGGAAGGCCTATGCGAGGACAGGTAAGCTTCGGAACCTTTCACTCCGTCTTTTTCAGGATCCTGAAGCTGGCCTATCAGTACGATGCGTCGGATATCATAAGAGAGGATCAGAAGCTCAGGCTGATTCGGGAGCTGACGGCGAAGGAGCAGCTGGAGCCGGAGGATGAAAATGAACTGATTTCCTCCCTGATCAGCGAGATCAGCGCGGTGAAGGGGGAGCAGATTGACCTGGAGCATTACTATGCGAAAAGCTGCTCCGGGGATTCCTTCCGGAGGATCTACAGAGGGTATGAGGAACAGCTGCAGCGGGCCCACAAAATTGATTTTGACGATATGCTGGTTATGTGCTGGGATTTGTTTCGCAAACGTCCCGATATTCTGTCCGCCTGGCAGAAAAAGTACGAATATATTCTGGTGGACGAGTTCCAAGATATCAACAGGCTTCAGTACCAGATTGTGCGGATGTTAGCCGCCCCTTCGGACAACCTGTTTATCGTGGGGGACGACGACCAGTCTATTTACCGGTTCCGGGGAGCGAAGCCGGAGATCATGCTGGGCTTTGAGAGAGATTATCCCAAGGCGGCAAGAGTGCTTCTGGATGTGAACTACCGCTCTACCAGGGAGATTGTGGAGGCGTCTCTGCGGCTGATTGAGCACAACGAAAAGCGGTTTAAGAAGTCTTTAAAAACAGCAGGCAGCAGGGGAAGAGGCGTGATCACGAGAATCTGGGAGGACGAGGAGGAGGAGAACAGCCGCATTGCGGAGGAAATCAGGATGTATGCAGAGGCAGGGTGCAGCTACAGCGATATCGCAGTCCTGTACAGGACGAACTCCGGGCCCAAGCGGCTGATTGAGAAGCTGATGGAGTACAACCTCCCTTTTCGGGCCAGGGATCAGGTTCCCAATCTCTATGAACACTGGATTTCCCAGAATATTCTGTCCTATATCCGGGTAGCCCTGGGAAACAGAGACAGAGCAGAGGTGCTCCAGATGATCAACCGGCCGGCCAGGTATGTGAGCCGTGACGCGCTCAGAGATCCCCAGGTGTCTTTTGAACAGCTGAAGACCTATTATAAAGATAAGGACTGGATGGTGGAGCGCATTGAGAACCTGGAGTTCGATCTGACGGCAGTCAGCCGCATGTCCCCCCTGGCGGCAGTGAATTATATCCGGAAATCCATCGGCTACGATGCCTGGCTTTATGAGTATGCCGCGGCCCACCATGTGAAAGCGGAGGAGCTTTTGGAGACAGCGGAGCAGCTCAGGGAGAGCGCGGCCAGATATAAGACCTTCGACGCCTGGTTTGAACATATCCGGGCCTACGGCGAAGAGCTGAAAAGGCAGGCCAGGGAGCGGGAGGAGCAGGCGGATGCGGTGATGCTCTCCACCATGCACAGTTCCAAAGGGCTGGAATACCGGGTGGTGTACATTCTGGACGCCAACGAAGGCGTCACACCTCACAATAAGGCGGTGCTGGACGCTGACATCGAGGAGGAGAGACGCCTGTTCTATGTGGCCATGACAAGGGCCAAGCAGCGTCTTCACGTGTACGGCGTAAAAAACAGATATCACAAGCCGGCGGAGGTTTCCAGATTTGTGGAGGAGTATCTGGAGGAGCAGGACGGAAAGGAATGGTAGGAAATATGAACTGTGTCCATCTTTACTGCGGAGACGGAAAAGGAAAGACTACGGCGGCTGTCGGCCTGGCCGTGAGAATGCAGGGCTGCGGTTATCCTGTGGTGATTGCCCGGTTTCTGAAGACAGACGATTCAGGGGAGGTAAGAGCCCTTAAGAACCTTCCGGGAATTACGGTGATTCCCTGTAAAAAGACCTTTGGCTTTACCTGGCAGATGACGCGGGAGGAAAAGAAAGAGGCCGCTCTTTACTACAGCGGGCTGTTTGAAACGGCCGTCAGCCTGGCGCGGGAGGCCTGCGCCAAAGCCGGACAGGCTCTTCTTATTTTAGACGAGATAGCCGCGGCTGTGGGAAACGGGTTTGTGGAGGAAGAGCAGGTGCTGGATTTCCTGGAAAAAAGGCCGCAGAATCTGGAGACAGTCCTGACGGGACGGAATCCGTCTGCCAGGATGACGGAGGCCGCAGACTATGTGTCGGAGATTCTGTGCAGAAAGCATCCGTTTGAGCAGGGAACAGGAGCCAGACGAGGAATAGAGTTCTGACGCGGGAAAGGATAGAAAAACATGAACAGAAGACAAAGGCCGCAGATGCGCCTGATTACCTACGAGATGGGAGAGGAATACATTACCCGGATGGACGAGGAGTATCCAGGCTACCGGGACGAGCGTGAGAAGCTGTATACTTTTGTCAAAAATTTTTACAGGAGTGAGAGTGATATACAGCCTGTTTTACATAGGTCTGTGCGCGCTGTGCGGTCTGGATGTGACAGAAGGCCTGGTAAATCTTTTAAGTACGGCCGTGTTTTATTTCTGGTATACCCTTCTTTTGCAGTCCGGATGGGGAGTAGCCGCTTTAATGCTGGCGGCCAGGGCAATCGGCCTTGGAATCGGGGGAGCGGGACTTTTGAGCAACGCTCCGTGGCTGGTAGCGGCGGCGCCCGGAGCGGTGGCGGCGGCTGTGATATTTACCATGATCGCAGGAATGGCCATGCAGTTTTTCGAGGCAGTATTCTGCATTTATGTTCTGTTTAACAGACAGGCGTCTATGGCGGTGAAGCTGAACCGGGCTATGAGCGTCTACTTCTCGAAAAAAGCCGTTTCCAGGACGACTCTGGAGCAGATGGCCGGCTACAGAAACGAGGCCGCTGAGGAGGAGCAGGAAGAGCACGGAGAGGAAAATCAGGCGGATGACGAAAATGAGAAATTTACTTGATTTTTCCGGTTGTCTCTGATAGCATTAGTGTACACCGATAAAATATGGAAAGGTAAGGAACGCTATGGCTGAGAACAAGAACGTAAACCCGGATGCAGAAAATGAGGAGGAGATGACAGTCACCCTCACTCTGGACGATGGAAGAGAGCTGGAGTGCGTAGTCCTCACAATCTTCCCTGCGGGAGATAAGGAGTATATTGCCCTTCTTCCGATGGACGACGAGGACAGCGAGGAGGGCGAGGTTTATCTGTACCGCTACACAGAGGACGAGAATGGAGCTCCGAATCTGGAGAACATCGAGGACGATGACGAGTACGAGATCGTGGCTGACGCTTTCGACGAGCTGTTAGACGAGCAGGAGTACGACGAGCTGGTAAGCGAGGACGAGTTAGACGACTAAAGCTTCTTCGCGGCACAGAGGCGGCAGCGAAGAGCTGCGGCTTAGAAAGTCAGAATAGAAAGCAAAAGGAAATCCCCGGCGCTGCATGTCTGTGACAGGACGGCAGCGCCGGGGATTTTGAGATCCTATTTATAAATTATACGTTCGAAGCGGAAGAGAACCACATCCCCGTCCTTTACCACGTATTCCTTGCCCTCCATGCGGACCAGGCCTTTTTCCTTGGCGGCTGTGTAGGTTCCGCAGTCTAAGAGATCCTGATAATTGACAACCTCGGCCTTGATAAAGCCTCTCTCAAAGTCAGAGTGGATTTTTCCTGCTGCCTGAGGAGCCTTGGTGCCTACCTTGATGGTCCATGCCCTTGTCTCGGTCTCTCCAGCTGTCAGGTAGCTGATAAGGCCTAACAGGCGGTAGCTGGCTGCGATCAGCTTGTCGAGTCCTGATTCAGTCAGTCCCAGATCCTCTAAGAACATCTTCTTCTCGTCGTCGTCCAGCTCTGCGATCTCCTGCTCAATCTGAGCGCAGATGACGAATACCTCGCTGCCGTTCTCAGCGGCGAAATTTCTCACTGCCTGCACGTACTCGTTGGACGCTCCGTCGTCAGATAAATCATCCTCTGCTACATTGGCTGCGAAGATAACAGGCTTCCAGGTGAGAAGGTTTAAAGTGGCGATAAATGCCAGCTCGTCCTCATCCTCTGTCTCGTAGCTTCTGGCTAACTTGCCTTCCTCCAGATGGGCGTACATGGCTTTTAAGATCTCAAGCTCTTTTGTAAGAGCCTTATTTCCCATAGCGCTCTTAGTGGTCTTGGCAATGCGGCGCTCCAGAATCTCCATGTCGGAGAAGATAAGCTCCAGGTCAATGGTCTCAATGTCGCGGAGAGGATTTACGCTTCCGTCTACATGAACGACATTGGGATCCTCAAAGCAGCGGACTACATGGACAATGGCGTCCACCTCGCGGATATTGGACAGGAACTGGTTTCCAAGGCCCTCTCCCTTGGACGCGCCCTTTACCAGTCCGGCGATGTCTACGAATTCGATGACAGCCGGCGTAATCTTGGCAGAGTTGTAGAGCGCAGCCAGCTTCTGAAGTCTCTCGTCCGGTACGGGAACTACGCCCACGTTGGGATCGATGGTACAGAAGGGGTAGTTGGCGGACTCTGCTCCGGCCTTGGTCAGAGAGTTAAACAGGGTACTTTTTCCTACATTGGGTAAACCCACAATTCCTAATTTCATAGTATTTATCCTTCCTTCAGCTTAACGTCAGCACACAGGAGGCGGTCTGCCTTTCCTGCGAAGATGCTGTGTGATGCCATGTAATAAGGATATCATAGAATAAAGGGAAAGAAAAGAGAAAATGTTTGCTTTTCTTTTCCCAATATATTAAGATAAGAGATCGAGGTATTGTAGACTGCCGCGGTCGATTTAATGATTTAAAGCGGAGCAGCAAAGGAGGAAATTTTAGATGAGTCACAAAAACGGAAGCTTCAGCAGCTCGCTGGGCTTTGTACTGGCCTGCGTTGGCTCGGCGGTGGGCCTGGGAAATATCTGGATGTTCCCATACCGTCTTGGGCAATACGGAGGTGCGGCATTTTTGGTGCCATACATTTTTTTATTGTGCTGTTTGGCCTGACAGGGCTGTCAGCCGAGTTTGCCATTGGAAGAAGAGCCAGAACAGGAACGCTTGGCTCCTACGAGCTGTGCTGGGGAGGGGACGATAAGGACGCTCCGGCCTGGAAAAAAGGAATTGGGCGGATCATTGGCTGGATTCCGTTAATCGGATCGTTAGGAATCGCCATCGGCTATTCCATTATCATCGGCTGGGTGCTCCGCTCTCTGGGAGGTTCTCTGACGGGAACGATTCTGAGTACCGATTCAGCAGAATATTTTTCCCAGGCCACAGGAAGCTTTGGAAGCCTTCCATGGCATCTGGCAGTTGTGCTGATTACAGTGGCGATCCTGCTGACCGGTTCAGTGGCTCAGATTGAGAAGGCCAACCGGATTATGATGCCGGTATTCTTCATCCTGTTTGCCGCTCTGGCGGTGAGAGTCGGCTTTCTGGATGGAGCGGAGGGCGGCTACAGCTTTCTGTTTGTCCCCAAATGGGAGCAGTTAAAAAATGTGGATACCTGGGTAATGGCTATGGGACAGGCCTTTTTCTCTCTTTCCATCACAGGATCCGGCATGATTGTCTATGGCTCCTATTTAAATAAGAACGCCGATATTATCGGCGCTTCCATGCGGACGGCAGTGTTCGACACCATCGCGGCTCTTCTTTCCGCTCTGGCTATTATGCCTGCAGTGTTCGCCTTCGGCATCGAGCCTGGTTCCGGTCCGGCCTTAATGTTTATCACAATTCCAAAGATTTTTTCCCAGATGCCCATGGGACAGGTTTTTTTCAGTGATTTTCTTCCTGTCTGTCGTGTTCGCTGGAATTACGTCCCTGATTAACATGTTCGAGGCGGTGATTGAGAGCTGGCAGCACCGGTTCCAGATTCCGCGCCGTCTGGCTGTGGCTCTGTGCGGAGCCATCTGTCTGGGCGTAGGCATTTTCCTGGAGCCGGAACCGTTTGTGGGAAAATGGATGGACTTTATCACCATTATCGTGGTGCCCTTTGGAGCGGTTCTGGGAGCCGTTTCCGTCTACTATGTATTCGGATATAAGAAAATCAAGGAGGAGCTGTCTGAGGGAAGAAAGGCTGCGGTTCCGGCCTGGTTCGGCGCTCTGGCTAAGTATCTTTACGTCCCGCTCACCATCGCAGTGTTCATTCTGGGAATTGCCTACAAGGGAATTGGCTAAAAGATGGAATTTCGTGTCGAAAAAGAGAGCAGAATGTCGAGAGAATGTGTTTGATTTTTGTTGAAACGTGACTTAAAATAAAAGTTACATCGAAAGGAGAGCTTATATGACAGAAGGCGCAGATGTAAGCTTTGTGCATCTTGGTATAACCATTGAGCATCTGAGGAACAGTATCTCCATAGGAGGCTTTGAGATTGCTTTCTATGGGATTATCATTGGAATCGGAATGCTGGCCGGACTCTATATGGCGCAGAAAGACGCCCGCAGAAGAGGGCAGGATCCGGAGCTTTATCTGGATTTTGCGCTGTATGCGATTATTTTTTCCATCATAGGAGCCAGACTTTACTATGTCATTTTTGACTGGGAGCTTTATAAGGACAACCCCATTGAGATTTTCAACCTGCGGGGCGGCGGCCTGGCCATCTACGGTGGAATCATCGGCGCAGTCCTGACTCTGATTGTGTTTACAAAAGTCCGGAAGGTTTCGTTTTTCTCGATGGCAGACACCGGGTGCATCGGACTGATTACAGGCCAGATTATCGGACGCTGGGGAAACTTCTTTAACTGCGAGGCGTTTGGAGGCTATACGGACAGCCTGCTGGCCATGAGACTTAAGATGTCCCTGGTGAATCCTTCCATGATTTCCCAGGAGCTGTTAGACCACAGAATTGTGGAAAACGGAGTGGAGTATATTCAGGTTCATCCGACGTTTCTCTATGAATCAGTCTGGAACCTGGGAGTGCTCGCCTTTCTTCTGTGGTACCGCAAAAGAAAAAAATTTGATGGAGAAATCCTGTGGATGTATCTTTTGGGATATGGACTTGGCCGCGCGTGGATCGAAGGACTGAGAACGGATCAGCTTTTATTTTTCGGCACAGGAATTCCGGTATCCCAGGCTCTGTCCATGGTTTTAGTGGCTGCAGCATCAGCCGTCATCATCTGGAAACGATCAAAGTTAAAAACAGGGATCAAAGGAGAATAGCGATGGCAAATGCGAAAGAAGAGTTAGTGGAGCAAATTGAGAAAATTCGCAAAAAGATGGATCAGTGCATTGAACAGCGGGAGGAATACAGAAAGATTTACCGCTACAGCGTAGAGCTGGATCAGCTGCTGAATCAGTATATTGTAGCAGGATATTAACGCGCAGGCGCTGCCGATATGGCGGCGCCTGTTTTTTGTTTGTACAGAAAACGCCTCAGGGCAGTTTTGCAGGTTTTAATTTACATAATTTTTTTGAAAAATGCCTTGCTATTTTTCTGCGTATGTACTAGTATTATAACATAAAGTGGTAGAAAGTGGCGGAAAGTGGGGCTGTGTGGAGTTCCGCAGAAGCCAGGCGGCGTCAGCCTGCAGGTGGTTCTATGTTTAAGGGAGAGTACAGCCATACAATTGATGGGAAGGGGCGTCTGATTGTGCCCTCGAAGTTCAGAGAACAGCTGGGAGATGAGTTTGTCGTGACAAAGGGACTCGATGGCTGTTTATTTGTGTATGGCAATGCCGAGTGGGCTGCCTTTGAGGAGAAGCTGAGAGCCCTGCCGCTGACGAACCAGAATGCCAGAAAATTTACACGTTTCTTCCTGGCGGGCGCTTCGGACTGCGAGGTGGACAGGCAGGGGAGAGTTCTGATACCGGCCGTTTTGAGAAATTTCGCCCATCTTGAGAGGGAAGTAGTGCTGGCGGGAGTGGGAAGCAGAATTGAGATATGGAACCGGCAGCTCTGGGAAGAGAAGAATGTCTATGATGACATGGAAGATATTGCCGAGAATATGGAGGGACTTGGGATATGACATTTTCACACACATCAGTCCTCCTGTACGAGACGGTGGACAGCCTGAATATCAGGCCTGACGGCATTTATGTGGACGGCACTCTCGGAGGAGGAGGCCATGCCTCTCTGGTGCTGAGCCGGCTGGGAGAACAGGGGAGGCTGATTGGCCTTGACCAGGACGCGGATGCCATTGCGGCAGCCGGGGAGAGACTGAAAGAATACGGAGACCGGGTTACTGTGATCCGGACGAATTACGAGAATATAAAGGACGCTTTAGCGTCCCAGGGGATATCGGGAGCAGATGGAATCTACCTGGATCTGGGAGTTTCCTCCTATCAGCTTGACACGGCTGACAGAGGCTTTACCTACCGGGAGGACGACGCGCCTCTCGATATGCGGATGGATCAGAGAAATACTCAGACTGCGAAGGATATTGTGAACGGCTACAGCGAGATGGAGCTGTACCGCATCATCAGAGATTACGGTGAAGACCGCTTTGCCAAGAATATTGCAAAGCATATTGTGAAAGCCAGACAGGAAAAGGAGATCGAGACGGCCGGCGAGCTGACGGAGATCATTAAGGCGGCGATTCCCGCCAAGGTGAGAGCCACCGGAGGCCATCCGTCCAAGCGGACGTTTCAGGCCATCCGGATTGAACTGAACCGCGAGCTTCAGGTGCTGGAGCAGTCCATCGATACGATGATCGATCTGCTGAATCCAGGCGGCCGCCTGTCGATTATCACGTTCCACTCTCTGGAGGATCGAATTGTAAAGAACAAGTTCAGGGAAAATGAAAATCCCTGCATCTGTCCGCCGGAGTTTCCGGTGTGCATGTGCGGCAGAAAGAGCAAAGGGCGGGTAGTGACGAGAAAGCCTGTGCTGCCCTCGGAGGAGGAGCTGGCCGCTAATAAGAGATCAAAGAGCGCCAAGCTGAGAGTATTTGAAAAGGCAGGAGCATAGCGGCGCAGACAGCGCTGCAGGAGACGCCCTGCAAAAAGAGGAGGAGGACCTATGGCTGCAAAAAGGCATCGAGTATATGATACATATACGGATGGGAATACAGTTAGAAAAGTAAAGCAGGCCGGGAAGGGCCGGTCTGGCAGCCGCGAGGCAGCGCAGAGGAAGAGGCAGGCTGAGGATCATCTCAGGCGCAGCCATATTGTAAGGAGAAACAGGGAGAAGGCCCTGCAGATGGACGCGCCCTACGTGATGGCGCTGACTCTGGCAGCGATAATTACCCTCGCTATCTGTATGCAGTATCTGGCTCTCCGATCTTCCATTACCTCCCGTCTGGGAAATATTGAGAAGCTGGAACGTGAGGTGGAGGCGCTGCGGGCCGAGAATGATGCGCTGGAGACGAGCATCAATACCTACGTGGATCTGGATTACATTTACGACGTTGCTACAAAGGAACTGGGGATGGTTTATGCGAATAAGGATCAGATTCTTTTGTATGATAAAACAGAAAGCGAGTATGTAAGACAGTATGAAGATGTCCCAGAGCACTAATAATAAGCAGCCATTCAGAAAATACATGCAGGAAAAGCTGGCCATTACCGTCTTGGTGATGATGCTGGCTTTAATTGCTCTTACCGTGATTCTCTATACCATGGTGCAGAACAAGAACGAGGACTATACGCAGGTGGTTTTATCCCACCAGGATTACGACAGCAGGACGATTCCCTACCGGAGGGGAGACATTGTGGATCGGAACGGATCCTACCTGGCCACCAGCGAGAAGGTGTACACTCTGATTCTCGATCCGAAGCAGATGTACGAGGATGAGAAAAAGGAGTGCGTGGAGCCTACGATTGCGCTGCTCACAGAGCTGTTCGGCTTTGACGCGGAGGATCTGCGCAGCACGATCACAGGAAAGAAGGACAGCTCCTATATCCGGTATAAAAAACAGATGACCTTTGAGGAAAAGGAACAGTTTGAAACAGAGTCCAAGGCCAGAAACGAGGCCTTTACGAAGAACAGCGAGCAGAAAAAAATTCTGGGCGTCTGGTTTGAGGACGAGTACAGGAGAGTGTATCCCAACGGATCCACTGCCTGCAATGTCATCGGTTTCGCCCAGAAGGACGGAAGCGCCGGTTCCGGAGGAATCGAGCAGTATTATAACAGCTCCCTGGTGGGAAATAACGGCAGAGAGTACGGCTACCTGACATCGGATTCCAACCTGGAGCGCGTGATTAAACCGGCCCAGAATGGAAATACGGTTGTTTCCACAATTGATCTGAATATTCAGAAAATATGTGAAAAATACATTGACGAGTGGCAGGCTGGCATCGGAAGCAACGTGGCGGCGGCTATTGTCATGGATCCGAAGACAGGAGAGATCCTGGCCATGGATACCAGCACCCGGTACGATCTGAACAACCCGTACGATCTGAGCGGCTACTACAGCCAGGAAGAGATTAACGCCATGGACGATAAGGCCAAATCGGAGGCATGGTACAAGATGTGGCGTAATTTCTGCGTCAACGATACGTACGAGCCAGGTTCTCCCCAGAAGGCCTTTACGGTGGCGGGAGCCATGGAGGAGAATATTATCAACGGCAGCGAGACGTTTCAGTGCAACGGTTTTCTGTCTATCGGAGGCCACGATATCCACTGCGTTTCCAGAATCGTGGGCCACGGTCCTACTACCGTGATGCAGGGACTGATGAAGTCCTGCAACGTAGTTATGATGAATATTTCCAGGATGGAGGGCGTGGATATTTTCGCCAAGTACCAGAGCATTTTCGGCTTTGGACAGAAGACAGGCATCGACCTGCCGGGAGAGGCAGACGCGGCCAGCCTGATCTACACGGCGGAAAATATGAAATCCGCGGATCTGGCCACCAACTCCTTCGGCCAGAACTATAACTGCACCATGATTCAGATGGCGGCGGCCTATGCTTCCATGATCAACGGAGGCTCTTACTACCAGCCTCATGTGGTAAAACAGATTTTAAATGAGCAGGGCTCTGTGGTGGATAAAAAGAGCCGCTTCTGGTGCGGGAGACTATTTCCAAGGAGACTTCCGACTACATCAACGAGGCTCTTTACCAGACGGTATCAGGAGAGGGCGGAACAGCGGGAGCTGCCGCCGTAGAGGGCTACGAGATTGCGGGAAAGACGGGAACAGCCGAGAAATATCCGCGTTCAGCCAACAACTACCTGGTATCCTTTATCGGATACGCTCCGGCCCACGATCCCCAGGTGCTGTGCTATGTGGTGATTGATACGCCGCATCTGGAGGGAAAGGAGCAGGCCCACTCCACTTTTGCCAGCGAGATTTTCAGCAAGATTATGGCGGAGGTCCTTCCTTATATGAACGTATTCCCGGATGGGGAGACAGCGCCGGCGGATCAGGAGATGGCAGATCTTCCGGAGGGAATCACCAGCCAGAACAACGGGGAGACGGAGGCGCCCTCTGAAGCTCCGACCAATGAAAACGGCGAGACCTATCCTGTATACGATGAAGAATTTATCGAGGAGGGAGTCCAGTATCCGGAGCTGATGCCGGGGGATCCGTCTGCAGAGTCTGCTCCCCCAGAAGGGCAGACAGCAGCGCCGTCCCAGGGAAGCACAGAGGCGCCGTCCCAGGCTCCTGCGGCAGAAAGCTCTGCCAGCGGGAATGGCGGCGGAGCAGAAAAGCCTTCAGAGGCGAAAGCGGATACGAATACATAAAATGTGTTTTCGGCAATATACTGTATCAATCGGGACAGCGTTCTACGCAGGAGAGACACAGTATGGAGCAGAGAAGGACACGGCACAGAGAAAGAATAGCTCTCCTGTGCGGGCTTTTATGCCTTGGGATGGCAGGCCTGACAGGAAGGCTATTTTTTCTTATGACCTGCAGAGCAGACGAATACAGCTCCATGGCGACGGAGCTCCACCAGAGAGAGCGGACGCTGAAGGCGGCCAGAGGCAGGATTTTAGACAGAAACGGGACGGTGATTGCCGATAACAGGACGGTATGCACCGTATCGGTGGTCCACAACCAGATCAAGGAACCGGAGAAAGTCTCGGAGGTTCTCAGCAGAGAGCTTTCTCTTCCGGCTGAGGAAGTAAAAAAGAAGGTAGAAAAGTATACGTCCAGAGAGATTATCAGGACGAATGTAGACAAGGAGACAGGAGATCGAATCCGCGATATGGGACTGGCCGGAGTGAAGGTGGACGAGGACTATAAACGGTACTATCCCTTTGACGAGATGGCTTCCCGCGTTCTCGGCTTCACAGGAGGCGACAATCAGGGCATCGTCGGCCTGGAAGTAGAATATGAGGAGTGGCTGAAAGGACAGAACGGAACGATTTTGACTCTGGCTGACGCGGCGGGGGTGGAGATTGAGAACGCGGCGGAGGACAGGATTGAGCCGGTGGCCGGAAATGATCTGACTATCAGCCTGGATGTGAATCTGCAGCAGTACGCCCAGCAGGCGGCTCTCCAGGTGATGGAGAAGAAATCGGCCAATCAGGTTTCTGTGATTATTATGAATCCACAGAACGGGGAGATCCTGTCTATGGTCACTGTGCCGGAATTTAATTTAAACGATCCCTTCACTCTGCCGGCAGGCGCGCCGCCTGCGGATCCGGATAAAAAACAGGAGCTGTTAAACCAGATGTGGAGAAATCCCTGCATCAACGATACCTACGAGCCAGGTTCGACCTTTAAGATTATAACAGCCGCCGCAGGGCTGGAGGAGGGAGTCGTTACGCTCAAGGACACCTTTTCCTGTCCGGGCTTCCGGATTGTGGAGGATCGGAGAATCCGGTGCCACAAGGCGGGAGGACACGGAGGGGAGACCTTCCTTCAGGGGATGATGAATTCCTGCAATCCTGTGCTTATTGACGTGGGACAGCGTCTGGGAACGGACCGCTATTACAAATATTTTGAACAGTTCGGCCTCATGGGAAAAACAGGGGTGGATCTGCCGGGAGAAGCGGCCACTATCATGCACAGGAAGGAGAACATGGGAGCAGTGGAGCTGGCAACGGTGTCCTTTGGACAGTCCTTCCAGATTACGCCTCTCCAGCTGATTGCCACAGCCTCCTCCATCATCAACGGGGGAAACCGGGTGACGCCCCATTTCGCCGTAAAGGTGGAAAATCCATCCACAGGCTTTGTCCATGAATTTGAGAGTAAGGAAAAGGGAAGAATTCTCTCAGAGGAGACAAGCGGAACCATGCGCTATATTCTGGAACAGGTAGTGGCGGAGGGAAGCGGAAAAAACGCCAGAGTTCCAGGCTACCGGATCGGAGGAAAGACCGCTACCTCGGAAAAGCTGCCCAGAAGCAGAAAAAAATATATTTCCTCCTTTCTGGGCTTCGCGCCGGCTGACAATCCCCAGGTCATCGCCCTGATCACCATCGACGAGCCGGAGGGAATTTATTACGGAGGCACCATTGCGGCCCCTGTCATCGGCGGGATTTTCGACAATATTCTGCCCTATCTGGGGATTGAACGGGACCAAAGTAACAGTTGATTATTCAGGAAAAAAGACGTATACTAATCAGGAGTCTAGGACAGCTCAACAAAAGACTACATAAGAATCTGAGGTGTGACATGGTAAATGAGACAATTCTTGCGGTTATCACGGCATTTATTATCAGCGCAGTTATGTGCCCGATTGTAATTCCCTTTCTGCACAAGCTCAAATTCGGGCAGCAGGTGAGGGAGGACGGCCCCCAGGCCCACTTAAAAAAAGCAGGGCACGCCCACTATGGGTGGGATTGTAATTTTAGGTTCCGTCGTGATTACCTCGTTACTCTATATAAAGGACTATCCGAAAATTATTCCCATTCTGTTTATGACAGTGGGATTCGGAGTGATCGGCTTTCTGGACGATTACATTAAGATTGTGATGAAGCGGTCCGAGGGATTGAACCCCAAGCAGAAGCTGCTTGGCCAGATTATCATTACGGGAATTTTTGCCTACTATCTGATCAGCAGCAGCGAGGTGGGAACTTCCATGCTGATTCCCTTTACAGGAGGCTTTGACGACGGATTTTTCCTGGCTCTTCCGCTGTGGCTGTTTGTTCCGGCGCTGTTTTTCATTGTTCTTGGAACGGACAACGGAGTGAATTTTACAGACGGACTGGACGGACTGTGCACCAGCGTCACCATTCTGGTGGCTACCTTCTTCACAATTGTGGCCATTGGAGAGAATACAGGAATCAGCCCGATTACAGGAGCCGTAGTGGGAAGTCTTCTGGGCTTTCTGCTGTTTAATGTGTATCCGGCCAAGGTGTTTATGGGAGATACAGGTTCTCTGGCTCTGGGCGGCTTTGTGTCGGCCAGCGCCTTTATGATGCAGATGCCCATTTTCATTGCTCTGGTGGGCCTGATTTATCTGGTAGAGGTGCTGTCTGTGATCATGCAGGTGACCTACTTTAAGAGCACAGGTGGAAAGCGCATCTTCAAGATGGCGCCTATCCACCATCACTTTGAGCTGTGCGGATGGTCTGAAACAAGAGTAGTCGCAGTATTTTCTATTATAACAGCAATCCTTTGTCTGATTGCATACTTAGGATTATAGGAGGAAATGGACAATGAGTCAGAAAGTATTGGTAGCAGGAAGCGGAATCAGCGGCATTGCAGCGGCAAAGCTCCTTCTGGGCATGGGAGGAGAGGTTGTCCTCTACGACGGCAATGAGAAGCTGAACGAGGCGGATTTGAGACAGAAATTTGACGAGGGGGCAAAGGTGAGCTTTGTCCTTGGAAAATTAGACCGCACAGATCTTTTAGGCGTGGAGCTCTCCATTATCAGCCCGGGCATTTCCCTGGAAGCTCCTTTCGTGTCCGTTCTTCAGCAGGCGGGAATCCCCATCTGGAGCGAGATCCAGCTGGCCTACCACTGCGCTAAGGGAAAGCTGGCGGCAATTACGGGAACAAACGGAAAAACCACTACCACGGCTCTGACAGGGGAGATTATGAAGGCTTTTTACGACAGCGTGTTTGTAGTGGGAAATATCGGAGATCCCTACACAGCCCACGCCCTGGAGACGACAGATGAGTCTGTAACGGTAGCGGAGGTTTCCAGCTTCCAGCTGGAGACGATTATGGATTTCAGGCCCAATGTCAGCGCGATCCTCAATATCACTCCGGATCACCTGGACCGCCATAAGACGATGGAGCGGTACATCGAGATCAAAGAAGGCATCACAAAGAACCAGAAGGAGGAGGACGTCTGCGTATTAAACCACGACGATCCAGTGCTGCGGGAGTTCGGAGAGACCTTGAAGTGCAGAGTGGTTTACTTCTCCAGCCGGGAGAAACTGGAGAAGGGCCTTTACCTGGACGGCGATATGATCGTATATAAGAACGATGACAAAACCGTGATAGAGATTGTGAATATCCACGATCTGAAGCTGTTAGGCCGCCATAACCATGAAAACGTCATGGCCGCTGTGGCTGTCAGCATGAACATGGGCGTGCCCATGGAGATCATCCGCCGGGTGGTGAAGCGCTTCGAGGCGGTTGAACACAGAATTGAGTTTGTCACAGAGCGCTTTGGAGTAAAATATTACAACGATTTCCAAGGGAACGAACCCGGATGCGGCCATGCAGGCGATCAAGGCCATGCCGGGGCCACGCTTCTCATCGCCGGAGGCTATGACAAGCACTCAGAGTATGACGAGTGGATTGAGAGCTTCGGCGGCAAGGTGCGCTACCTGGTGCTGATCGGACAGACGAGGGATAGATTGCCGAGTGCGCGAAAAAGCATGGCTTTACCGACATCATGTATGCGGAGGATTTAAAGGAAGCGGTGCAGGTGTGCGCCTCCTACGCCAACGCCGGGGACAACGTT
>ENA-OQAB01000537-OQAB01000537.1-human-gut-metagenome-genome-assembly--contig:-NODE-537-length-20317-cov-3.683061_pt1 | contig 20317 bp, 19 predicted proteins | sample MGYA00242490_ERZ504517 | MGnify/ENA primary metagenome ERZ504517 (study PRJEB26092, sample SAMD00036298) | human gut metagenome | host: Homo sapiens | study: EMG produced TPA metagenomics assembly of...
CGCGCCAGGGCAGAGAAACAGCCATACGATATCCTGTTTTATGCAATCCCAATAACCCTACGGGCCTTCCTGTAAAAAAAGAAATAGTGGAAGAAATCGGAGTGGTGTGCAAAGAGACAGGAACCTGGCTGGCTGTGGATGAATGCTTCTGTGATTTTCTGGATGAGCCTGAGGCATATTCAGTAATCCCTAAATTAAAGGATCTGGATCATGTGATTGTCTTAAAGGCATTTACCAAAATTTATGCCATGGCCGGGCTGCGGCTGGGCTACAGCCTCTGTGCAGATCAGGAATTAAACATCCGCCTGGAAACAGTCCGTCAGCCCTGGTCTGTTTCCGGACCGGCTCAGAGGGCCGGTATTGCAGCACTTAAAGAAAGGGATTATCTGGAAGCTACAAAAAGGCTCATTGGGCCGGAGCGGGAACGAATGAAGGGGAAGCTTGCAGAGCTTGGCCTTCAGGTTTATCCCTCCCAGGCCAATTATATTTTTTTCAGAGATCCTGTCTGGAAGGAAGGGGATTCCCTTTATGACAGACTGCTGCGCCAGGGCGTGCTGATCAGAAACTGCGGCAATTATCCCGGATTAGACGGCTCTTATTACCGGATCTGCGTAAAGACAGCGGAAGAAAATGACTGTTTCCTCCGATATCTTACAGAGGCTGTGGGAAGATGATTCACCCCAAAACGCTATAAGGAGAAGAATAATGGCAAAATGCATCATGATACAGGGAACCATGTCCAATGCGGGAAAAAGCCTTTTGGCTGCCGGCCTCTGCCGGATTTTTGCCCAGGACGGCTACCGGGTCGCTCCCTTTAAATCCCAAAATATGGCTCTTAACTCCTATATCACCGCAGATGGTCTGGAAATGGGGCGGGCTCAGGCGGTTCAGGCAGAGGCGGCTGGGACAGAGCCGCGGGCAGATATGAACCCCATCCTTTTAAAACCCACCACAGACATAGGCTCTCAGGTGATCGTAAACGGTATTTCCAGAGGGAATATGCGGGCGAAGGATTACTTTGCCTATAAAAAAGAGCTGATTCCGGAGATTTTGGCGGCTTATAACCGTCTGTGCGGGGATTATGATATCATTGTCATAGAGGGAGCAGGAAGTCCGGCAGAGATCAATTTAAAAAAGGATGATATTGTAAATATGGGTCTGGCTGCCATGGTGGATGCTCCGGTGCTTTTGGCAGGAGATATTGACCGGGGCGGCGTATTTGCGCAGCTTTACGGAACCGTGGCTCTTTTGGAAGAAAGTGAAAGAAAACGGATCTGCGGCCTGATCGTGAATAAATTCAGGGGAGACTCCTCTATTTTAGAGCCGGGGATTCGGCAGCTGGAGGAGCTTTGCGGTATCCTGGTAGCGGGAGTAGTTCCTTATATGGATGTAGATATTGAGGATGAGGACAGCTTAAGTGAAAAGCTTGGTCAAAGGGAAAAGGGACTGGTGGATCTGGCGGTCATCCGATTCCCTAAAATTTCCAATTTTACAGATCTGGATGTATTTGTGAGGATTCCCGGCGTGACGGTGCGGTATGTGACGAAGGTGTCCGAGCTTGGCACACCGGATCTGGTGATCCTTCCCGGAACGAAAAATACCATAAGCGATCTTTTGTGGATGCGCCAGAATGGTCTGGAAGGAGCCATTCTTAAACTGGCCGGACGGAATGTACCTGTATGGGGAATCTGCGGAGGATACCAGATGATGGGGGAAGAGGTGATCGATGAGGAAGGAGCCGAATCCGGGGAATGCCGCCGGATTGAAGCTATGGGCCTTCTTCCTCTGCGGACGGTTTTTGAAAAAGAAAAATCCGTACCCGCTCAGAGGGCTCGCTGGCAGAGCTGGACGGTGTGTTTGCGCCCTTGTCCGGCAAATGCATATTCGGTTATGAGATTCATATGGGGCGGACGGAAATTGCATGTCCGGAGGGGCCTGCCGGAACCGCAAGGCTGGTTCCGGACAGGAAAGAGCCGGAAATCTGCCGTCCCATGTGCTATCTTTTTAAAGGGGATACAAAACAGGTGCAGCCGGATGGCTGGAACAGAGGAAACTGTTACGGAGCTTATGTCCATGGCATATTTGATGCTCCGGGTGTGGCGGATACGCTGGTAAATGCTCTGGCTGAGAAAAAGGGCATTAAGCTGGAAACAAATCTGAAAGAAGAGTATGACGCCTACCGAAACCGCCAGTATGACAAGCTGGCCGGGGAACTGAGAAAGGCTTTAAATATGGAATTGATTTATAAGGTTTTAGGACTTGAGGGCCGGAAGGAGTGAGGTTTTTGGAAGATAAAAGAAATACAGAATATCAGATGCATAAAGGACATATCCAGCTGGAGCAGATACTTCCGGCTGAGATTGAGAACAGAAGCTTTGAGATCATTCAGGATGAGCTGGCTGCCATGGGAAAGGTCCTGGATCCGGTGCAGGATCTTTTGATCCGCAGGGCGATCCATACTACGGCAGATTTTGACTATGCGGACAATCTGGTATTTTCCGAAGGAGCCGTGGAAGCGGGGCTGAACGCACTGCGGGAGGGGGCTGTGATCATTACGGACACAAATATGGCCTGGTCGGGAATCAATAAGAAAAAGCTGGCGAACCTTGGAGGAGAAGCAGTGTGCTTTATGGCAGATGAGTCCGTAGCAGCCCAGGCAGCCGCATCCGGTTCCACCAGGGCTGTTGCCAGCATGGAAAAGGCGGCAGAGCTCTATGGAAATGATTCCCGTCCCTGTATCTTCGTCATTGGAAATGCCCCTACGGCTCTGGTACGTCTCTATGAGCTGGTGCAGGAGGGGAGGATTTCTCCCGCCCTTATCATCGGCGCTCCGGTGGGATTTGTAAATGTGGTTCCCTCAAAGGAACTGATTTTGACGCTTCCCCATACGCCTTATATTGTAGCCAGGGGAAGAAAAGGTGGGAGCAACGTGGCGGCTGCGCTGTGCAATGCGCTGCTGTATCAGGTGTGAGAAGGGGATAAAAAACGGAAATTGGATCCGGAAAGAGATTGGGAGGAGCAGGAAGATTCACCGTGAAAATCACAATCTGGATCGCTGCAGAACACAGTTTGCCCTGGTGGCAGATATGAAAAAAATGGTCTGAGAGAAGCGATTGTAAATAGGTATCGATTATGTTAAGATAGAAACAGATTGCCACATGGACAAGGGTCCTGGGGACGCCGGGTTCGTAGCCCGGAAGGGTCCGGTCCGAATCCGGAATGCAGCCATGTGGGATCTTTTTTTCAGTGCTTTTCTGCATATGACATATCAATTTTCAAATCTTGTCTTTGTAATCGGTGCAGGTTACTGTTTCGCTTAATTCACTGATAAACTGGAAGTTGTTTATTTCTTCTTTTTCGGTTTTGGGGCTGGCAGTTCATCATACATTGCATGAAACAAGCCTGTCAAAAATTCCTTATTATCAACTTCATCTACCAACAACATCTCTTTTGCTCCCTCATAGGGTAATTCATACGGAGCTGTCGGCATATAACTAATTGCTGATTTTACTGGTTTAACAAGTAATCTATCATCATAGATACCGCCTACAATCTTGCCACGATAATAAATAATAAATTCTCCCATCATAGCTCGATAAGTAATTTCTTCTAACTCAGATAGCTGCCCTAAAATAAACTCTAAGTATTCCTTGCTTGATGCCATATTTCCACCTCAAATTCTAATTGTCCTATTTTTCCTTTGCACTTCTAAAAACAAAGAAAAATCCTACGCAACCAATCAATAATCCTAAAAGAGAAAAAGGAGTATCGCTACACTTCATTTTACAACACCAATACCCCAATTATAATCCCCCACACTGCCACAACCGGAATCATATAATACCATTTCCAGGCGTTCCAGCCGCTCCAGATTCCCTCAGCATTTCTCCTATTTTTTTTCAGAACATCCTCAGGAATGAATTTGACCGTCAATGATACCAGTGCAGGAAACAGTATCACATCGTCCAGATATCCCAGAACCGGGATAAAATCAGGTATGAAAATCCACAGGGGAAAGAGCATAGGCTATGATAAGGCCGGCAAATACCTTTGCGGGAAGCGGCGTATCTTTGTCTTTCAGCGCCAAAAATATAGCAGGAATATCTGTTTTTAATTTCTCTGCCCGTTTTTTAAGATCCATTCTCTTTCCTCCTGCTGTGCTCTGTGAATTTGGTATATTCAGGCCGATTTTATCACAGTTTTAAAGCAAAATCCATACAGATATAAAAATAAAGCGCTCCCATATATCATGATCTGTGTACGGGAGCGTTTTAAATCATTTTAAATCATATTGCGATACGGCGGTAAAATCAATGCTTCCCGTTCCAGCAATAGGTACAGAGCTTACAGGGAGAGATTCCCACAGATTCCACCAGATCATCCAGACGGTGGTAGCGGAGTGTGGTGAAATTCAGCCGTTTGCGGATTTCTTCGATCATTTCCGCATAATTTTGGCTGTCCGGGTCTGCATAGCTGTCAAGGATTTCCTGAGATACATTGTCTCCCTCACGGTCGCGGATGATCCGTCGGGTGATCAGATCCAGTTCAGAGGTAGAACGGGAAAAGTTCAAATACGGGCAGCCAAAGAGCAGCGGCGGGCAGGCAGGACGGATATGTACCTCTTTTGCTCCGCTCTGGTAGAGAAATTCTGTGGTTTCTCCTAATTGTGTACCCCGAACAATGGAATCGTCAATCAGCAGAAGCTTGTTTCCCCGGATCAGAGCATCTACGGGGATCAGCTTCATTCTGGCGATCAGGTTTCGCTGGCTCTGATTCTGAGGCATAAAGGATCTGGGCCAGGTAGGTGTATATTTGATAAAGGGACGGGCAAAGGGAACGCCGGATTCATTGGCATAGCCAATGGCGTGAGCGATACCGGAATCAGGCACACCTGCCACAATGTCCGGCTGGGCTTCATCCCGGCGGGCTAAACGTTTTCCGCATTCATAGCGCATTTTTTCTACATTCACACCTTCATAGGTAGAGGTGGGATAACCGTAGTAAACCCAGAGGAAGGAGCAGATCTTCATTTCTTCTCTAGGAGCGCTTAAGGTTTCTACGCCGTCTGCATGGATTTTTACGATCTCTCCCGGACCCAGCTCCCGGTAATCAGTATAGCCTAAGTTGATGTAGGCAAAGCTTTCAAAGGATGCACAGAAGGCGCCTTCTTTTCGACCGATCACAATGGGGGTACGTCCAAGGCGGTCTCTGGATGCGTAAAGGCCGTCTTCTGTAAGAAGGAGAATACTCATGGAGCCCTTGATCTGCTCCTGAGCATAGAGAAGCCCCTCTGTGATGGTAGGTCTCTGATTGATCAAAGCAGCCACCAGCTCCGTAGCATTGATGCGCCCGCCGCTCATTTCCATAAAATGGATGTGACCGTTTTCATAAGCGGATCGGATCAGTTCCTCTTCATTGTTGATCTTTCCTACTGTGGTAATGGCATAACTGCCCAGATGGGACTGGATCAACAGGGGCTGGGGATCGCTGTCAGAGATACAGCCGATCCCCATCGTGCCTGTAAGCTCATCCAGATCGCTGTCGAACTTTGTGCGGAAGGGGGAATTTTCAATATTGTGAATGGATCTGGCAAAGCCCCTTCCTTTTTCATATACAGCCATGCCCCCTCGTCTGGTTCCAAGATGTGAAATGATAATCTACGCCAAAAAACAGATCCAGCGTACAGACTCTGTTTTGAAACAACTCCTAAAAAAACCGCCCATAGAGATTACTTCCTTTCTGTAAAGAATCCATGTATGTATCATAACATGATGTGTTCTTGTTTGACTCTGATATCATAACATATATTAAAATAAAATAACAATAGGGTATATTTATTATTTATACTTATCAAACATATAAGAAAGGGAAAAAGAAACAGGGGAAGGGAAAATCAAAAACGGCCGGAATTGCAAAAAATGACAATTCATTGTATAATAATTCCAAATACAAAGGATAAAAATAGGACAATTTTATCAGACAGGAGAGAGAAGATATGACAGAAAAAAGCCCTTTACCCTTGTGGTAGCCAAAGACGGAACCGGAGATTATTCCACTGTTACAGAGGCATTGGCAGCTCTGGGAGAAGAAGGGGAGCCGGCGCTTATCTACATAAAAAAAGGTGTATATAAGGAACGCCTGACTATCCGCCGGCCCTTTGTAACGTTTGAGGGCGAGGATATGAATGAAACAGTGATCACCTATAATCTGGGAGCCAAGATGGAGATGGAAGATGGAAGCCGCAGAGGTACCTTCCGCAGCTATTCTGTCTTAATTGACACGCATGATTTTACGGCCAGAAATCTGACCTTTGAAAACAGCGCCGGACTGGGGGCATTAGTGGGACAGGCTCTGGCCCTTTATGTGGATGGAGACAGGATCCTGTTTGACCGCTGCCGGATGCTGGCCAGCCAGGACACCATTTTTACAGGTCCCTTCCGCCAAAGGAAATCGAACCAAACGGTTTTATCGGCCCCAAGCAGTATGCCCCCAGGATCAATGGCCGTCATTATTACAAGGACTGCTTTATCAGGGGAGATATTGATTTTATTTTTGGAAGCGCCACGGCATATTTTGAAAACTGTGAGCTGTATTCCCAGGATATCGGCCGGGAGATCAACGGATATGTGACCGCGGCATCTACTCCTGAGGGACAGGAATATGGCTATGTATTTGAGGGCTGCCATTTTACAGGCAACTGTCCTCCAAGGAGCGTTTATCTGGGCCGTCCATGGAGAAATTTTTGCAAAAACCGTGCTGCTGCACTGCCGCATGGAGGAGCATATCCGCAGAGAAGGATGGCATGACTGGGGCAAACGGGAGGCGCATGACACCCTGTATTTCGCCGAGGCAGGAAGCACGGGCCCTGGAGCTGTGCCTGAGGAGCGTCCGGAATGGGTAAGGATTCTTTCTGAAGATGAGCTGGAACCTTACAGCCGGGAGCGCGTCCTTGGAGGAAATGACGGCTGGATGAGCGGGCGGTAAGACAGACTGGGAGAGGGGAACTGCATATGGAATTATACCGTATCATCCTGGTGGATGATGAAGAAGAAGTAAGAAAGAGCATTATCCGAAAGATTGACTGGGAAGAGGCCGGTTTTTTTGTGGCAGGAGAGCGGAAAACGGAGAGGATGCGCTGGAAAAGATCGAGGCATTGGAGCCGGATGTAGTGCTGACCGATATCCGTATGCCCTATATGGACGGCCTTACCCTTGCAGAGCGGATCCGGCAGAAATACCCCTCCATGAAAATCGTTATTTTTTCGGGGTTTGATGATTTCGAGTACGCCAAGCAGGCCATTAAGCTCAACGTGACAGAGTACATTTTAAAGCCTGTGAATGTGGAGGAACTGACAGCAATCTTAAAACGGATCAAGGTGAATCTGGATCAGGAGATCGAGCAGAAGCGGAATGTAAACCTTTTGAGAGAGAACTATATCAGAAGCCTTCCTATTTTAAGGGAAAACTTTTTAAATGAACTTGTAAGCCATTCCATGGATCCGGCAATCGTGGAAAGCCGGATGCGGGAATACGATCTGGATCTTCTGGGAGCCAAGAAGTGGATCGCTGCTGCGATTGACATCGAGGAGCCGGAAAAGGAGCGCATGGGCCAGCTGGCCATTCATCAGGAAAAGGATCTGATCCCCATTTCCGTGATGCAGATTTTGGAGGAAAAGCTGGGTGCTTACTGCCGTTTTGCTCTTTTTAATACGGCAGGCGTCCAGGAGTCCGGTCTGTCGGTAATCGCTGCCATTGACGGGGAAAACAGCCAGACAGGCCTCATTGATGTACTGGGAGATATCTGTAAGGAAACCAGAAAGATCCTGGCTGTGCCTGTTACCATCGGCATTGGAAATAATTCCGCCCAGCTTTGCAGGGTCAGCGATTCCTATAAGGAGGCGGTTAATTCTCTGGGCTACAAGGCCATTGTGGGGAGCGGGAGCACCATCTATATCAACGATATGGAGCCGGTGAGCAGAGGTAAGCTGGAGTTTGACGGCAAGACAGAGGCAGAACTTGGCGTTGCGATCAAATTTGGCACTAAAGAGAGGATTGAGGCGTCGGTGGCGCAGATCATGGAACGGTTGAATGATGCAAAGGTTCATTTCCGCCAGCAGCAGGCGTATATGCTGTCGGTGGCAAATTCTATGATCCAGCTGCTGCAGCTGTATGATTTGGATATGGAGGCTGTGTTTAACGGAGAGTTAAAGGAAAACGGAAGCCTTGAGATGCTCCCTGGCCTGCAGAAAAAGGAGGATTTTTCCATCTGGCTTTTAAATACAGCGCTCTATATCCACCAGGCCATGAACCGGGAAAGAGACAATACCATGAAGCAGGTGATCCGGGAAGCGAGACAGTATATTCTGGAGCACTATCAGGAGCCGGAGCTGTCCGTGGAACAGATCTGCCGTCATCTGCATATGAGCCCGGCATATTTTTCCACTATGTTCCGGAAGGAAACGGGAAAAACATATGTTGCCTACCTGACAGAGGTGCGTCTTGACAAGGCGGTGGAACTTTTAAATAAGACTGATGACAAGACCTATGTGATCGCGGCAAAGGTAGGATACCAGGAACAGAACTATTTCAGCTATGTGTTTAAAAAACGTTTCGGGGTATCTCCCACGAAATTCAGGGGAGCAAAGTAAATGAAAACATTCAGACAGCGGCAGCTGCCCTTTGGGAATGGCGGTATACGTTCTATTATTTTCCTGTATTTTACAATTACAGCAGCAGCTGCCAGTATTTTTATTGGCCTCTCTCTGTATACGAGAATGTCTGGGCAGGTTTCTGAAACAGTAATGGAGGAAAATCAGATCCTGATCGATCAGGTAAACCGTTCTGTGGAAAATTATCTGAAAACGGTTATGAAGCTGTCTGATTCCCTGTATTACAGTATTATTAAAAATGCAGACCTGTCAGACCCGTCCGTCGGTGAACGGTTTAACCTGCTTTATGAAAATAATATGGATCAGACAGATAGTATCGCTCTTTTTTCGGCTGATGGGGAACTGCTGGAATCGGTACCGGCTCTTCGTGTGCGAAACAATCTGGATGTAACAAGGGAGGCATGGTTTTCCTATACGCTGGATCGGACGGAGAATCAGCATTTTTTTCTTCCGCAGGTTCAGCAGATTTTTGAGAGCAGCAGTGATCAGTACCGCTGGGTGATCCCCATGACGCGGGTGGTGGAGATTACGAAGGGTACGGATACGGTTCAGGGGATTTTGCTGATCCATCTGAATTATACAGGACTTAAGCTGCTTTTGGACGGCGTTACTCTGGGAAATGAAGGGTATATTTATCTCATAGACGGAAACGGAGAGATCATTTATCATCCAAGAGCCCAGCTGATCGATTCGGGACTTGAACATGAAAATAATCGGGCTGTATCGGAATACAGGGATGGGATCTATCAGGAAACCTTTCATGGAGAAGAAAGGGTAATTACCGTAAAATCAGTCGGCTACACAGGCTGGAAGCTGATCGGCGTAGCCCCCAGGCAGACCGTTTCCCTCAACAGCCTTAAGACCCAGCTTCTGGTGGTTTTTGTGGCTGCCTTTATCCTCTTTCTTATGTCTCTTGTTAATTCCTATATTTCATCCAGAATCACTACACCCATACGAAAGCTGGAGCTTTCTGTCAATGAAATTGAAAAAGGCAATCTGAATGCAAAGGTGGATGCGGAAGGATCTTATGAGATCCGGCATCTGGGCCAGTCAGTTCAGAATATGGCAAAGCAGATCCAGGTGCTGATGGCAGATATAGTATCGGAGCATGAAAAGAAACGAAAGCAGGAATTTGATACGCTGCAGTCTCAGATCAATCCCCATTTCCTCTATAATACCCTCGATATTATTGTGTGGATGATCGAAAATGAAAAACCAGATCAGGCAGTGAAAGCGGTCACTGCTCTGGCGCGTTTTTTTCGGATCAGCTTAAGCCGCGGAAAGAGCATTATTACAGTGAAAGATGAACTGGAACATGTGAGAAACTATCTTATGATCCAGCATATGCGGTTTAAAAACCGGTTCAGTTATACCATAGAGGCGGAGGATGAGGTACTGGAACTTGCCAGCCTGAAACTGATGCTTCAGCCGTTGGTGGAAAATGCCATCTACCATGGCATGGAGTTTATGGATGGCGACGGGGAAATCTTTATAAGCGCCTGGAAAGAGGGAGAGGATCTGTACCTGAAGGTGTCTGATAATGGCCTGGGCATGACAGAGGAACAGGTGGCCCGGCTCTTTTCTGATACGCCCCATACCGGCTCGTCCAGAGGTTCCGGGATTGGAGTGAAAAATGTAAATGAGCGGATCCGGCTGTATTTTGGCAGTGAATATGGACTTTCCATTGAATCAGAACCGGATGAGGGAACTGTGGTAACGATCCATCTTCCGGCAGTGGCATACAGCGAGATCCGTCAAAAGGAGGAGCATGACAAAACGTGAAAAACTGATATGGTGTATCTTCGGTGCTATTTTGGGAGTTTTATTCCTTCTTTCCTTCACAGATCTGATCATAAAGGAAAAAAAGGCGGAGATTTATCCTATATCGGTTGTTCTGGATTCTACCACAGATGAGTGCTATGCCAATTTCAAAAAGGGGGTAGAGCAGGCAGCCAGAGACTATAACGCCGATGTGCATTTTGTAACGCTTTATCAGGAGGGGGATGCCCTGCAGCAGGAGGAGCTTATTGAACGGGAGATCAAAGGAGGAGCGCAGGCGGTGATCGTAGCTCCTGTAAGAGAGCTAAATGATCCGGAACGTCTGGAATCACTGGCATATAGCTGCCCTATCATTCTTTTGGGGAATCATCCTTCAAAAGAGCTTCCTGTTACCTCCGTGATCAGAGATTATGAAAAGGAGGGGGAACTTCTGGGACGTGCGGTAGCGGAACAGATTGACAGCGTATCGCCGATTTATGTGTTTGCGAAAGAAAAGTCCGCTGGAAATAATCGTCCTATTTACGAGTCTTTTGTAAAAACGCTGAAAACAGAAGGCTTTGAAGCCGTGCTTTGCAGCAGGGAAAGCGGCTCTGATTTTAAAACAGTTTTTGAAACCATCCTTTATCCGGAAGCTCCGAAAGCAACGATAGCGGCCCTGGATGCAGAAAGCATGACAGAGACAGCACAGATATTAAATAGTGATGACCGGTATACGGGCCGTCTGGCAGGTGTTTTCGGGGTGGGAAGCACCACGTATCTGTTGAATCAGATGGATAAGGGACTGATTCGGGGGCTGGTAGTTCATAACAGTTATAATGAGGGATATCTGTCCGTTCAGAAAGCGGCTGAGGGGATAAAAAAGGGCATGAAACAGGAACGTATCTGTCTTGATTCCTACTATATAGAACGTTCGGACATCCGCAGCCGTAAATTTGAAAAAATGCTTTATCCCATGGATTAGCCGCAAGGAGGGGGAAAATGAAACGATACAGATATGGACTGTTTTTTTTAACGGTGATTCTTGGGGCTTTTGCGTTATACCGCTGTTTTGCAGACCGGTGCCCGGATCACAAAGAACCGGAATCGGTGCGCATCGGCATTACTCTTTACAGAGACGACGATACGTTTATCAATTCAATCTGCCGTATTCTGGAAACAGAAGCAAAAAAGTATGAGAAAACGGAAGGAATACGGATGATCCTGGATGTAATGGATGCCAAGGAGGATCAGAATACCCAGAATAGCCAGGTGGACCGGTTCCTGGCTTTGGGCTGTGATGTGATCTGTGTCAATATGGTAGACCGGTCTGCTGCTTCTGTGATCATTGATAAGGCTATGGACCGGGAGGTCCCGGTGATTTTTTTTAACCGGGAACCTGTGAGTGAGGATTTAAACCGCTGGGAAAAACTTTTTTATGTTGGGGCCAATCCGAAGGAAGAGGGGGTCTGCCAGGGGAATATGATTGCCGACGCCTATGACGCCTGTCCTGAAATTCTGGATCTGAACGGGGATGGAAAGGTAAGCTATGTGATTTTGGAAGGAGAGAGAGGACATCAGGATTCTCTTATGAGGACAGAATGGGCTGTGCAGACATTAAAGAACCGCGGGGTGGATCTGGAAAAACTCACCGGGGGGATCGCCAACTGGCAAAGAAGCCAGGCAGATGCCCTTATGGGGCAGTGGCTGGAGAAATTTCCGGAGCAGATTGAGCTGGTGCTCAGCAACAATGACGATATGGCTTTGGGGGCTATTGATACGCTGCGCCGCCTGGGCATTATCCGGCCGGTGTGTGTGGCAGGGATTGACGGCACTCCGGCTGGACTGGATGCAGTGGAGTCTGGTTTTATGCTTGGAACAGTGGTGATCGACAGAGAAACTTATGGAAAAACCATGATGCGCATGGCGTTGTCTCTGGCAGAGACAGGCAGGACGCCGGAGGACATCAGCCTGGAAAGAGGAGCATATTTCAGGTGTCCTTCCTATCCTGAGATACGAAAGAGGAAAGATGAAGCGCCGGAGACAGGAAAAATAGAATAAAATCACAAAAAAATGAAGAAAAATATCGAAAAAAGAAGAAATCAAATAAATTCGATAATGTGGAAAATAAAAATGTATTGAAAAATGCATAAAAACATTCTAAAATATATCTTGTCAAACGGACATGGTGTCCAATAAAAACAAACAAATGGGAGGAGTTACAACGATGAGAAAATTCAGAAAAACAGCAGCTGTTGCTCTGGCAGCCATGATGGCATTTTCCGTAACAGGATGCGGAGGCGGAGCAAAGGAAACAACCGCGGCTGCAGCAGCTGACACAACCGCAGCAGGATCTGAAGCTGAGAAGGTAAGCGAGGCAGTTACAGAGGCCGCAAAGGAAGAGGGCAAGAAGATTGAGGATATGACCGTTGGTGTATTCTATTATACATACAGCGACACATATATTTCAAGCGTCCGTACCGCCCTGGACGAGTCCTTAAAGGCAGCTGGGATTGATTTCCAGGATTATGATGCAAACAGCAATCAGACTACACAGAATGAGCAGATCGATACTGCGATCAGCACCGGTGCCAATCTTCTGATCGTAAATATCGTTACCTCCGGTTCTGTTGACGCTTCTCAGGCTATTGTAGACAAGGCACAGGCGGCAGGCATTCCTGTTATCTTCTTTAACCGTGCCGTTGAGTCTGATGAGGAAGAGGGCAAAGTACTTGGAAGCTATGACAAGTGCGCATTTGTAGGAACCGATGCTCCCGAGGCAGGCCATATGCAGGGCGATATGATCGGTAAGTATCTGGTAGAGAACTTTGATGCCGTAGATTTAAATGGTGACGGAAGCATCAGCTATGCAATGTTCATGGGCCAGTTAGGAAACGTAGAGGCAATTTACCGTACACAGTATGCTGTAGAGGATGCAAACAAGGTTCTGACAGAAGCTGGAAAAGCTGAGCTTCAGTACTTTGATTCCTCCAACAAGGACTGCTATCAGGTTGACCAGGACGGCAACTGGAGCGCAACTGCAGCAAACAACTATATGAACACCAACCTGTCCCAGTATAATAAAGAGAACAACAACATGATCGAGCTGATCATCTGCAATAACGATGGTATGGCAGAGGGCGCTATCTCCGCATTAAATGATAAGGGTTACAACCTTGGCGATGGAACCAGCACCACAATTCCTGTATTCGGCGTAGATGCTACAGATGCTGCAAAGCAGCTGATCGCAGACGGCAAGATGACAGGTACCATCAAGCAGGATGCTGAAGGTATGGCAGAGGCAATTGCATTCCTGACACAGAACGTGGCAGAAGGCAAGGCTGTTATGGATGGAACAGACAGCTATAACATTTCTGAGAATGTAAGCAACAAGATCTATATCCCCATACGCTGCTTATACAGGCGAATGATGAAAGTCTGATTTTGAAAGCGGCCTCTGCCCCAAGCGGCAGGGCCGCTTTTTAAAAGGAATACACGCAGTAAAAGGAAAGCGGGGAGGGAAGCTGTATGGATAAAGAAGTGCTGCTGCAAATGACAGATATCTGTAAGGAGTTTCCGGGTGTAAAGGCTCTGGACGGCGTTTCTCTGACAGTAAAAAGAGGGACTGTCCATGCTCTTATGGGTGAAAACGGCGCTGGTAAATCTACGTTGATGAAGTGCCTGTTCGGCATCTATAATAAGGACAGCGGACATATTTATCTGGAAGGAAATGAAATTAACTTTAAAAATTCAAAAGAAGCTCTGGAACATGGTGTAGCCATGGTGCATCAGGAGCTGAATCAGGCGTTAAAGCGCAGTGTAATGGATAACCTGTGGCTGGGACGATATCCCCACAAGGGAGTTATGATTGACGAACACAAAATGTATGAGGATACAAAAAAGCTGTTTAACGATCTGGGAATCGATGTAGATCCCAGACGGATTATGAGCACCATGCCTGTATCCCAGCGTCAGATGCTGGAGATCGCAAAGGCGGTATCCTATGACGCAAAGGTGATCGTATTTGACGAACCCACCTCATCCCTTACGGAGCAGGAGGTAGAGCACCTCTTTAATATCATCAATATGCTTCGTGACAAGGGCTGCGGCATTATTTACATTTCCCATAAGATGGCAGAAATCCTGCGTATTTCTGATGAAGTAACAGTTATGCGCGACGGTACCTGGGTAGCCACGGAGCCGGCAAAGGAGCTGACCACAGAAAAAATCATCAAACTGATGGTAGGCCGTGAACTGAACAATCAGTTCCCGCCAAAGACAAACAAGGCAGGAGAGGTGGCCCTTGAGGTAGAGCATTTAAGCGGCCAGTATTCTCTTTTAAATGATGTTTCCTTTAATGTAAGAAAGGGTGAGATCATTGGACTGGCAGGCCTGGATGGAAGCGGACGGACAGAGGTTCTTGAAAATCTGTTTGGTATTGCCACCAGAAAGTCGGGAACGATCCGTCTGGACGGGAAGCAGGTCTTAAACCGGAATGCAAGAGAGTCCATCAAAAATGGTTTTGCCCTTCTGACCGAGGAGCGCCGTGCAACCGGTATTTTCGGTATTCTGGATATTCGTGAAAATACGGTTATTTCGAACCTTAAAAATTATCGGAGCAAGGCATTTCCTTTGATGCTGGACGACAAAAAGATGAGACAGGATACCCAGTGGTCCATTGACGCCATGCATACAAAGACGCCTACCCAGGAAACAAAGATCCGCAGTCTTTCCGGAGGAAACCAGCAGAAGGTTATTCTGGGAAGATGGCTTCTTACAAAGCCGGAGGTGCTGCTTCTGGACGAGCCTACACGAGGAATCGACGTAGGTGCGAAATATGAGATTTATCAGCTGATCATTGACCTGGCAAATGAAGGCAAGGTAGTCATCATGGTATCCTCGGAGATGCCGGAGCTTTTAGGCGTATGCGACCGTATTCTGGTAATGTCGGGAGGACGGCTGGCAGGAGAAGTTGACGCCAAAAATACCACTCAGGAAGAAATTATGACACTTGCAGCTAAATATGTATAAAAGGGGGATATGGACAAATGAGCCGACTGAATATTTTCGCAGCTATCCAGGGGAAAATAGATTACTACAAAAGTCTGGATGCAAAAGATAAAACCACCTACTGGAAGGAAACCCTGATCAACAATGCGCTTTACATCCTGCTGATCATTGCTATTATTTACACCTATTCTCAGAACCACAAGTTCCTTTCAGGAAACTCCATTGTAAACATTGTCAGCCTTTCAGCAGCAAACATCCCCATTGCCTGTGGTATTGCAGGATGTATTGTACTGACCGGTACAGACCTTTCTGCAGGACGCGTTGTAGGTTTGACTGCCTGTATTTCCGCATCCCTGCTGCAGTCCTTAAGTTATGCAACAAGAATGTTCCCTGACCTTCCGGTTATGCCTATCTGGGTTGTAATTCCTCTGGTTATGGTTGTGGGAGGTATTGTAGGATGGGTCAACGGTTTTTTCGTAGCCAAGTTTAAGCTTCATCCCTTTATCGTTACTTTGGCTACCCAGCTGATCGTATACGGCGCTCTGCTGATGTATGTTATGATCAATGGAAACAACGGCCAGCCTCTTTCCGGCCTGGATGATTCCTTTAAGAGCTTTGTAACAGGCAGCAAGCTGTCTCTGGGCGGCATTCCGATTCCAAACTATGTATGGTATGCAATTGTTATCGTAGTCGTAATGTGGTTTATCTGGAACAAAACTGCGTTTGGCAAAAATATGTTTGCCGTAGGTTCCAATCCGGAAGCGGCCAATGTATCCGGTGTTAATGTAAACAAGACGATCATTATGGTACATACTCTGGCAGGTATGATGTATGGTCTGACCGGTTTTATCGAGTCTGCACGTATCGGTTCCAATACTGCCAATACAGGTCTGAACTATGAGTGTGATGCGATTGCAGCCTGTGTAATCGGCGGTGTATCCTTTGTAGGCGGTACTGGTAAGATCAGCGGCGTGGTACTGGGCGTGTTCCTTCTGCGGATCATTTTCGTAGCGTTGAACTTCCTGTCCATTAACCAGAACCTGCAGTACATTATCAAGGGACTTATCATTCTGGTGGCATGCTCCATCGATATGAGAAAGTATCTGGTAAGAAAATAATAAGCTGAATTTTTATTGCTGCGGAAGCGGATTGTACGCATCCGCAGCAATTTTTGTCTGAACGATTATCGTATGAATGTGACACAAGGAGGTTTCCGCATGGAAGAAGAGAAGAAAAAGCTTTTTGGCAGAGGGATTTATGGAAGCAAGGATGTGCCCATACGGATCCTGGATGGCCTGATCGTGGGAATGATCCTTTTAGCAGTTGTGCTGACCGTTATTTTCAGTATCAACGGAGGATACCGTGTGACTTTTGACACCCGGGGCGGCGGAGAAATCCCCTATCAGAAGCTGCGCTATGGAAAATTAGTGGAAAAGCCTGAGGAACCTCAGAAGCCAGGATATGAATTTGTGTGCTGGAAGAGAGAAGAGGCAGAAGGGGAGTGGTCGTTTGAGCACGATCAGGTAAAAGGAGATATGACGCTGACTGCCCAGTGGAAGCCTGCCTCTGTTCTGGTTAAGTTTGATCTGGATGGGGGAACGGTAGATGGAAAGACAGAGGCAGAACCGGTTTTTGTGACCTATGGGGAAGTGTACGGAGCACTTCCGGAACCTGAAAAAACGGGCGTATCCTTTAAGGGATGGATTTACAGCGGTCAGATGATCGAAGCTGACACAAGAGTAGCCATGACAGGCGAACATGTCCTTACGGCTGTTTATGAGGATTAGAAAGGCGGCTGTTCTGATACAGTCCCGAAAAGGTAACATCCTCCCCAAACCAGTCCGGCGGCGTAAAAGAATCTGCATCCTCTATGGTAGGAAATTCCACCTCCGCTAAGATCAGTCCCTTGTAGCAGCCGGAAAAGATGTCCAGTTCAATGGTCAGATCGGTTCTTCCTTCCAGGGGAAGGAGCCAGCGCACTTTTGTGAGGACCAGGCCGTCGGCTTTTTTTAAAAGATGTTCATAGGACTCCTTTGTGAGAGGAAGATTATATTCTTCCCTTGCAAGGAGTCCTTTTCCTTTGTAGGTGAGATAATAGGAATCGTCCTCCCGGCGCACACGCACCACGGGATCAGTGCACAGATAGGCCTGCTCAATGGCATGGCAGGGAAAGGCCCGGTAATTTTCCGGCAGATCATTCAGACATTCGATCTTGTATTTACGTTCGATTTCCATTTAAAACACTCCTTTGTGAGATTTATCTATATTTTATCCCTTTTCGCAGAGACTATCATATCATTTATCTCTTTTCAGGGAAAGGGAGAAATGATAAAATAATGTCAATATAAGATAAAGGGAGAATATATTATGTCAAAGGTTTTTGCATTTGTGGCAGACGGACTGGAAGAAGTAGAGTGTCTTGCAGTGGTGGATGTTTTGAGGCGTTCCGGCGTGGATACAGAACTGGTATCGGTGATGGGCCGGAAAGACATTACCGGCGCTCACAGAATCCACTTTCAGGCAGACGTTCTTTTTGAAGAGGTAAATACGGATAAGGCGGACGTACTGTTTCTTCCGGGAGGGATGCCCGGAACCAGCAACTTAAAAGCACATGAGGGATTGTCTGAAGCCATCTGCCGTGCTAATAAGCAGGGCAGGAGGCTGGCGGCCATCTGCGCGGCTCCCAGTATCCTGGGAGAGATGGATCTGTTAAAAGGACGGACTGCCACCTGTTATCCCGGCTTTGAAGACATGCTTCACGGGGCTTCCCATACGCTGCAGGGCGTAGTGACAGACGGAAATATCACTACAGCCAGAGGACTTGGCTATGCTCTGGATCTGGGCTTGGAACTGGTACGCCTTCTTTTAGGATCCCAGCATGCTGCCGGCCTTAGGGCTGCGATCCAGTACAATCAGGCAAAATAGACGGATCTGCTTAACTTTTTCAAAAAATACTAGCCTTTTTCCCGTCTCCATGATATAATGCTACATTGAAGTGTAGCGCCCTCATGGTTATGGGCGAATCACATATATTTTAAGGAGGAACCCGTAATAATGAGTGTACAGGTAGAAAAGTTAGAGAAAAATATGGCTAAGCTGACCGTTGAAGTCAGCGCAGAAGATTTTAAGGCTGCGATCAAGAAGGCTTACAACAAGACAAAGAACCGTTTTGCAATCCCCGGCTTCCGTAAGGGCAAGGCTTCTCAGGCTGTGATCGAGAAGATGTACGGTGAGGCTGTATTCTATGAGGATGCTGCTGACGAAGCGATCAACTCTACCTATGCTGAGGCTATGAAGGAGAGCGGACTGGATATCGTTTCCAGACCGGAGATCACAGTAGAGCAGATTGGTAAGGATCAGGCATTCATCTACAGCGCATTAGTTGCTGTTAAGCCGGAAGTTACCTTAGGCGAGTACAAGGGCGTTGAGGTTGAGAAGGCAGACGCTGCTGTAACTGCTGAGGATGTTGAGGCAGAGCTTAAGAGAGTACAGGAGCAGAATGCAAGACTGTTGACTGTTGAGGATCGTCCGGTAGCTGACGGCGACCAGACTGTCATCGACTTTGAGGGCTTTGTAGACGGCAAGGGCTTTGAGGGCGGAAAGGCTGAGGATTATCCTTTAACCATTGGTTCTCATTCCTTCATCGATACCTTTGAGGAGCAGCTCATCGGCAAGAACATCGGTGAGGAGTGCGAAGTAAACGTTACCTTCCCAACTGAGTACCATGCAGCAGAGCTGGCAGGAAAGCCTGCTATGTTCAAGGTAACTGTAAAGGAGATCAAGGTAAAAGAGCTTCCTGCCCTGGATGATGAGTTCGCATCTGAGGTTTCCGAGTTTGATACTCTGGATGAGTACAAGCAGGATATCGAGAAGAAGCTCCAGGAGAGAAAAGAGAAGGCAGCCGCTTCCCAGAATGAAGACCGCGTAGTTGCAAAGGTAGTTGAGAATGCCTCCATGGAGATTCCGGAGAAGATGATCGACGCTCAGGTTGACAACATGCTTCGGGAAACTGCACAGCGTATGCAGAGCCAGGGTCTGTCCATGGATCTGTACATGAAGTATACAGGCATGACCATGGAGCAGATGAGAGAGCAGATGAAGCCACAGGCCTTAAAGAGAATACAGACCAGACTGGTGCTTGAGGAAGTTGTAAAGGCTGAGAACCTGCAGGTTTCCGACGAAAGACTGGATGAGGAGATTGCCAAGATGGCGGCCGCTTACCAGATGGAGGCTGACAAGTTAAAAGGTTATATGTCAGACCGTGATAAGGACCAGATGAAGGAAGATATTGCTGTTCAGGAAGCGGTTGATTTCCTGGTGGCAGAAGCAAAACTGGTATAATTCACATATGATACGGGGGGTTCACAGCGCTTATTTACCTGGCTTTGAATCTCCCTGGTTTCTTATAAGTGTACGTCATCTTGTCCGGGCGGTGAGATGCCGCTCCTGGCAGGGATGACATGAATTGCACGCAGGTGTCTGAATGACAGGCGCCAAGTGCCTATAACTAGGAGGATGGTTAAATGAGTTTAGTACCTTATGTCATTGAGCAGACAAGCCGCGGCGAGCGTTCATATGACATTTATTCAAGATTACTGAAGGAGAGGATCATATTCCTGGGCGAGGAAGTAAGCGATGTGTCCGCAAGCCTTGTGGTGGCACAGCTCTTATTCCTGGAGTCAGAGGACCCGGGCAAGGATATCCATCTGTATATCAACAGCCCGGGCGGTTCCGTATCCGCGGGATTTGCCATCTATGACACCATGAATTATATTAAGTGCGATGTGTCTACCATCTGTATCGGCATGGCAGCCAGCATGGGCGCGTTCCTTCTTTCCGGAGGGGCCAAGGGCAAGCGTTTCGCTCTGCCTAATGCAGAAATCA
>ENA-OQAB01000538-OQAB01000538.1-human-gut-metagenome-genome-assembly--contig:-NODE-538-length-20275-cov-3.441235_pt1 | contig 20275 bp, 11 predicted proteins | sample MGYA00242490_ERZ504517 | MGnify/ENA primary metagenome ERZ504517 (study PRJEB26092, sample SAMD00036298) | human gut metagenome | host: Homo sapiens | study: EMG produced TPA metagenomics assembly of...
CAAGCCGGCGTGAGCCGTTTCCTGTGTCTTGCCGGAAGCTTCCTGATTCGTTTTATCCCCATAGTCCAGGTCAGGAATCAGCCCGATAGCAAAATCACGTGTCCCGGTCACCCAGTTCTTCTTGTCATTATACATTTCCCATACGAGCATGGCACCGATATTATGCTTTTTAGCAAACGTATTGTTGTAGTTCATAGAGAACTGATAGGTCGGTTTGTCATAGTTTTCCAGCTTCGATTCCAGATGCGCGGTGTTAACCACTTTCTCTATATACTCTTCATTCGCATAATCATACGTATATTCCGAGAGGTCTTTCCGCCACGTTTTCCATTCCTTGTTCGTATAGTCGTAGGCAACCAATGCTTTCGCCATCAGTCCTTTCACCCAGGGAAGTTGCCAGGTGATAGCCAACGAGCTGTTAAATTCACGACGCAGGCGGTCTTCATAACCACTGTCGTCCGAATCGGAAACATGCACGGGGTTCGCCATATCTCCTACGGCTCCCCAATAATCCGGGTTGTCATTGGCATACATGGAATAAGTCGGGATGGCCATTTGTGCCGAACGGAACAGGTTGTCACCATTGTAAGGCTTTTTGCGGTTGTCGAAGCGTCCGCTCAAACGCAGTTCCACGTTCAGTCCCTTAGCCACTTCCACGCTCAGGTTGGAACGGACGTTGTAACGTTGGTAATTCCAGTCGCCCGAACGGATGATACCGCCCTGGTCCATATATCCGATAGACATGTAATATTTCACTTTCTCCGTACCGCCTGTCAGGCTCAAGTTGTGTGAAGTCTGGGGAGCGGTGCTACGCATCGTCTCACTCCACCAGTCCGTACCTGCCGTACCGTTCCGGTAGGCTTCCAGTTGTTCTTGTGAATAAGCGGAAGCTCCGCGCCACGGGTTGGCATTGTGAATCGCTTCATTGTAAAGAGAAGCGTACTCATAAGCATTCATCATCTCCGGATAGCGGGTCACTTTCTGAAAACCTACATAGCCGTTATATTCTATCTTTACCTTCTGTTCCGTCCCTTTCTTGGTAGTAACCAGCAGAACACCGTTTGAACCTTTAAAACCGTAAACAGCTGCGGCGGCATCTTTCAGGATAGAGATGGATTCGATATCATTCGGGTCGAGCTGCGTATAATCACGCTCGATACCGTCTACAATCACCAGCATGCTTCCATATCCGCGAATATCGACGGAAGCTCCATCATCACCGGGGCTTCCGCTACGCTGTACGGCACGCAAACCCGGCAAACGTCCGGCGAGCATATTCGTCACACTGGGAGCTTTTACTTCCATCAACTTATCCGAAGAGATGGCAGCTACCGAACCGGTCACGGAAGCCTTTTTCTGAATACCGTAACCTACCACCACTACCTCGTCCAGCGTCTCGGTATCTTCCTGCAAAGTTACTTTCAGTCCAGCTTGCCCGTTCACCCGCACTTCTGTTGTTTTATATCCTATATAGGAAATCTGTAACACTCCATTAGCGGGAACCGGCAAGGTAAACTTACCGTCCACATCGGTAATCGTCCCCACACCGGCAGCACCTTTCAGTTGCACCGAAGCTCCGATAACCGGTTCTCCGCCGGCATCAACAACCACACCTTTCACCGTGATATTCCGAACAGTCTGTTCGATACCCGATACCGAAGGGCTTTCCGCATATACCGTAAACGGCACGCACAGGAAAGTCCCTGCCATTAAAGCTGAAACAGTAGCTATCTTCAGCCGGTCGTTGAACGACTTTAAGACAACCGTGTTCATTTTACAAACATGTTTCATAGATTAAATTAATTATGTGTTTTAAGTTTCGAATCTATATTATCATCACATATCGCTACTGCAACCTGCGAATCGGCACAGCCATAATAGAGATATAATTTGTTTTTAAAGTAAGCCAATCCTTCGATAAACACTGTTCCGTCCTTGTACTGACCGCTCTTCTCGAAAGCGGCTTCGGGCACAAAGAAAGGTTTATCCAAGCGGTCGAGTACTTTATAAGGGTCGTTGGCGTCAAACAGGAACTGCCCTGCACAATAAGCGCCTGCGGGGTATGCCGGGTCCCTTTCTTCCTTGTATCCGTTCTTGCCATTGTATAATAATACAATACCGTTCACGGTTTTGATAGCCGGTGGCCCGCACTCAGTCAGGCGGCTGTCGAAATACCCGCTGCGGGGTTTGGCTATCTCCCTTAGTTCGTTGTTTTCGTTCAGTACCGGAGCCCAGTCGGTCAGGTTATCGGAAGTTGCGGCACATACCGCATTCTCCCCCCAATACATAAAGTATTTGCCAGCCACTTTCTCAATGACCAGTCTGCCGTCTTTCACTCCGGTGACAATAGAAGCCGATTTGCTTGCTATATTGGCAAAACGCCCGTTGTATGCTTTCGCAAAAGCGAGTCCGTGTTTCGTCCAGTTTTTCAAGTCTCTGGAAGTAGCCACCGCCAAGCGGGGAAGATTGCGGTTCCAGGCTGTATAAAGCATGACGTACAATCCGTCTTCCGTCATTGCCACACGCGGGTCTTCGCAACCACCTTCCCATTCTATTTCTTTAAAATCGTCTTCGGAAGGAAAGAGTACCGGTGCGTCCGCTTGGCTCATCGTCACTCCGTCCGTACTTTCCGCATAGCCGATGCGGATGTCCTCTTTCCGATGCCTTGCGCCGAGTTGTCTTCCGCACGGTAGAGTACCACAATCTTCCCGTCCTTGACGGTTGCCGCCGGATTGAAAGTGTCACTCTCTTCCCATCTTACCGGCTGCTTGCGCATCGGGCATTGGAAAGTAGTCGGTTGCGGGGAAATCACCGGGTTCACCCCTTCCGGGCGGACAAAAGGGCCGAGTATCCATTGTCCGCTCTGTTCTTCGACAGCTACGGATGCCTGTTTTGTCCGGAGCATCCGGCTAGTGTCATCATACTGATTAAATAGATTACAGATTTAGTTTATCATACGTCGTTTTTTTAGTTTTCCCAATCGGTCGTTCATCGGTTTTTCTGCCCAGCAAAACTATCGTACCCCGCAAAAAATAGAGTGTACTATATTCTCAAAAGGGTATATAGGTGCTGTACAACATAATAATTCATCCGTTTGCAATGGCAGCTTAATGGTTTTGAAATATTAACGAACCGTTTGGTTCTGTTTGATGATGTTCCGGGCCAACGGGTAGGCTATCAACTGCAAGGCTCCTACCAGTATCAATGCGTACTTCAATGCAAAATCCTGTGATATGGCAAAGGCAAGCGCCATAAAAAGGATGAGCCCGAAAGCACGCCCCAGGAATAGTCCGAATTCGTGGCTTAAAATATAAGTGTATTCATTTCTTTTCTCGATTTTAACTACTGCGTCGATGGTTTGCATCATAATGGGATAGTAAGGCAAGTCAAACAAGGGCTGAAAGATTACCTTACAGAGGACAAAGATAATCACTCCGGTGGCTGAAAACAAGACCCCGTTGAACAGAGTACCGATAAAAAATGACGAGTAACCCGGCAATAAATATCTTCGGGCGGTCTTCGGGTTTGGCAATACGCCCCAGTACATAGACCAGTATAGCCGTCAGCGTACCGCTGATTCCCTGTATCAAGCCTAATGTCCCTTCATCACCGACCAGTTTCAGAATCAGGATGGCGGGGGCCAGTCACCAGGAATCCCTGTACCATTCCTTTCAGGGAAGCCAGCAACAGCATTTTCTTCCACAGTGTACAGAACCGGAAGTACAGAAAGTTCTTCTGTATCGGATTGGCAAACTTACCACGCCACAAGACAGCTACGGCAAACAGGGTCACGACTATGACTCCGACTGTGACCAAACGATAGGCACCATTTATATCAATCAGGCATCCCATGATTTCTTTGCCGTCTATCTGGCTGATGAATGCGCCAATCAATAAAGGAACAGTTATCGAAGTGATGGAGAAAAAGAAAGATTCCAGTCCGAAAAAGTAGTTCCGGCTATTATCGGTCGTGTTGTTGAGAGTCAATAGATAGCGGTTGGTCCAAAAGAAACCCGATGCGGCTCCGAGAACAAAACCTGCTATGCCTAACTCTACAAAGCCCAATGACTTCACCAGCATCATGGCAAACATCGACAGCCCGCTAACTAATATCCCGCCTGCATACAGTACTTTCACGCTGACATGCCGCAACAGGAAGCCGTTGACAAAAGAGGTCGCAATGATGCCGATATACATAAAAAGTTGATAGAAAGCTACGGAAACAGGCTCGCTCGTGTGACGCATCACATAAGCACCTACAAATATCTCCACCACAGGAAGCACGAACGCATAGAGCAGGTTAGTCATCAACAGTACACGTACATTGGAAGTCTGCTGCTTGAAGAATTGATATTCTCTTTTTCAATTTATCATTTCTTACCTTAATATATGTCATGACTTTAATGAACGAAGGATTTCCCCGATGGAGAACTCCGCTCCGCAGATTACTTCATCACTCGCACCGTAGTAAACAGTCACCTTATCCCCTTCTACCAGATGCCCGTTCGTGAAGACCACATTCCCGAAAAATCCGGTCTGCTCGTAGGGAGCAGTCGGTTCCATTATAGGAGCTTTGCTTCGGGCAATTACCTTTGAGGGGTCGTTCAAATCAAGCAGAAGGGCTCCCAGGCAATAGCGGTTCTGATAGTCTGCACCATGATAAATCTCCAGCCAGCCTTCCTCTGTACGGATAGGCGCGGCGCCCGCACCCACACGGGCACAGTCCCAGCTATCGGGACGAGTGGTCGCAACGCAACGGTGGTTACCCCAGTGCAACCGGTCGGGTGATTCGGCAAGCCAGATATAGTTGCCGCCCAGTTCGGGACTGCTCGGGCGATGCAAGGCGAAATATTTGCCGTTTATCTTCTCTTCAAACAAGGCACAGTGGCTTAGTATGAGGGGAAAAATCATGCCGTGACGAGTGTAATTCTTCCAGTCACGGGTATGAATCAGCCCTACACCGACGGCAACGGAAGAGACTTCGGTAAACGTCAGGTAATAGCCGTCGGCTGTAGTCGCCACCCGGCAGTCCTCGATGCCGAAAGCCTCTAATGCCCCTTTGCCGAAAATAGGCGGATAATCCGGTTCTTCCTTAAAATGGATGCCGTCCTCGCTCGATACCAACCGGAGATAAGACATGGTAGTCAGATAATTCTGTCCCGCATATCCTATCACACGAGGGTCGGAAGCGTCCAGTTCCGGGTCATTTTCGTCGAAAGAAAGCACTTCTATCTTCCCTTCCTTATTATATACGGGGAAACTAATCACTCCCTGTTTCTGTACGGGGCGTTCGGCTACCCGCAGTAATAACCAGGTTTTTCCGTCGAAGCGGAATACGCCGGGATTCAGGAAACAGGTGATTTCCATACCTTCTATTCCCGGTTGTAAATCAGATGGTTTCAATAATGGGTTCTGATGAAATCGTTTTGCAATATCCATTTTCTAATCATTAAATAGGTGTTGTTTTTATTTCTCGTGGCAAAGCTACCCCACGCAGCGACGGGAAGAGTGTACTATATTCTCAAAAGGGTATACACGTGTTGTACAGCATATTTTTATCTTTGTTTTCTTATTTTTCCTCTCTATCTTTGCGACATGATTCTACGAAAACACTCATATTTCCGTTACATCTGCATCCTTATTTATTCATGCCTGATGCCTGTTTTATTACATTCGCAGAATGTAGTAAAACAGATTTCCAATGCGGATGGATTATCCAATAATTCGGTGAATTGTTTCCTCGAAGATTCGGAACATACGCTTTGGGTAGGGACATGGGACGGATTAAATGCATATAACGGTCGTAGCTTCAAAACCTATTCTTATAATAAAAAGGATGCAGGGTCTATCAGTAATAATGTCATCTGGCAGATTATCGAGCAGAGCGACTCTATCCTGTGGGTATCTACGGACTATGGGGTGAACCGGTGGAAACGTTCTACCCAACAGTTTACTCCTTATTATTTAGGTACACAGAATAATCCGCCGAAACAGGAGAAGTCATTTCTGCTGGATATCACTTCCGGCAAGCATATTATCTGTTATGTGAAAGAGCAGGGTCTATTCTGTTTCGATGACCGGAAACAGGAGTTTGTTTCCTTGAAGAATGACCTGCCCGATGACATCAGGAACTTCGTCATTGATTCCAAAGACCGGATATTCTTTCTCACAGGACATGGACAATTATTGCATTATCAACTGACTGTCCGCAACTCCTGTCCCGAACTCTCGTTCAAAGAAGAAATCAGGCACTGTGCCCCCGTTTCCAATATTTATCTTTCCCAGGACTGCCTCATCATTAACGATGACAGGACGCTGACTGTTTCACAAGATAACCGTATATTGGACAGTATAAATATTCCGGAGAACAAAACCGTATCACAAGCTATCTGCCACGGTGAATATCTCCTTATCAGCTTTATCGAGGGGGGATGCATCAGATATAATCTTGAAAATGGGACTTCAACGGAATTACTCCAATTGCCGGAGAAAGCTTCCATTTTCACTATTTATATCGGCTCGCAGAATATCCTTTGGGTAGGTACGGACGGACAAGGGATATTGGAAGTCTATGAACACAGTTCGCCTTTCCATACCGTAAAAACGAATTATCCTGTCCGCTGTTTTTGTGAGGAAGACAATGGCAATATACTCGTAGGAACAAAAGGAGAAGGTATCCTGCTGCTCGACAAGCAGGAACGGGGAGTCAACCCCTATCTTTCAACAGGCAACGGGTTAATCTCCAACTCCGTTTATACTATCCGCAAAAATATGTCCGGGGATATATTCATCGGAACCGAAGGGGCGGGTATCAATTATATTCCACTCAATGGCAACCAGGTGAAAAAACTGGGTATTCCCGCTGAATTTCCAGCTTTCAGGGCAGTTTACAGTATCCTTTTCACCCATAATGATTCACTTTTATGGTTGGGAACTTCCGGCTACGGACTTATCAAGCTGAGCCTGCAAAGGGAAGGAAAAAGTTATAGAGTAACGGACATGAAACAATATAAATCTCCCGGCCCTTCTTCGCCAAGCAATAATATTATTTATTCGGTTATTGCCGGATACGATGAGAATGAACTTTGGCTAGGCACGCGAGGGGGCGGAATTAATAAGTTCGATATCGCGTCCGAACGTTTCCGGCAGATGAATGAGATAGACCCCGGTTTGTCCCTGACTAACAATGACGTGATTTATCTGACTAAAGGAGATTCTGCCAGTATCTGGATAGGTACCAGTTATGGTCTTAACCGGTTGTTCTCGACAGCCACACCGCCTTCCATCACCGAATATACGGACAATAACGGATTGCCCAATAATACGATTCACGGCATCCTGAAAGATGAGAACGGGAATATTTGGGCAAGCACCAATCAAGGTATCTCCTTTATCGACTTGCCCTCGGGAAAAATTACCAATTATTCCTCAAGAAACGGGCTGCAAAACGACGAATTTTCTGATGGGGCTATTTTTAAGGACAAAGCCGGATGGCTGTATTTCGGCGGAGTCAGCGGGTTGAACTATTTCGACGAGAACAAGATACGCTTACGGGAACATATCGCATCATTAAGCCTGAACAGCCTGAAGATAAACAATACAAGCCAGAATATCTACGAACGTATCCGTAACCATACACTCCGATTGGACTATGACGAGCCTTATATTACTTTGGGATTTGCCGCACATGATTTTATCAACAATGAGAATTGTGAGTTCAGCTACCGCATTATCGACTTTGCCGACGAATGGATTTACAATGAGAATAACCCGAATATCGTTATCACCAAACTGCCGCCGGGAAAATATAAACTGGAAGTAAAATGCACCAATGGCGACCGGGTATGGAGCAACGAAATCTATTCCCTCAATTTGGACATCGCTTACCCCTGGTGGCTCAGTACTACAGCTTTTATTATTTATTTTATCCTGATTGCCATTGCTATCTATATCACGCAATCCGTCATCAAGAATCGAATCCGGCTGAACCGTCAGATTCTACTGGAACATATCGAGAAACAGAATCAGCAACGTATCCATGAATCGAAGTTGAACTTCTTCACGAATGTGGCACACGAGTTTTTCACTCCGTTGACACTGATATACGGCCCGGCACAGCACTTGTTGGAAAGGCCAGACCTCGACAGTTATACAAAAAGGATATATCTACATCATCAAGAACAATGCCGACCGGATGCAGAAGCTTATCAACGAACTGATGGAGTTCCGGAAAGCAGAAGCGGGACATACAGCTATCTATGCTGAAAAAGTGGATATTCAGTTGCTCGTCGACTATGTATCGGACAACTATACCGAAATTGCCGAAGAAACAGATAGACTTCAGCTTCAAAAGCAAGAGGTATCATCCTTTACAACAGACCGGAATGCACTGGAAAAATAATATTCAATTTGCTTTCCAACGCCTTCAAATATACCGGTGAGGGCAAAAGCGTCACTGTTACATTGCAGGAAGAGAACCATGAACTGCTTCTCCGGGTAAAAGATACAGGAAACGGTATTCCCATCGACAAACAGGGAAAAATATTCGAACGCTTTTATCAAATAGATAATGAGCATTTGGGCAGCGGTATCGGATTATCATTGGTACAGCGACTTGCAGACTTGCACCATGGACGAATCGAACTGGAAAGCGAAGAAGGGGCAGGAAGCACTTTCTCCGTCTATCTGCCCACAGAAGAATCGGCCTATCTTCCGGAAGAGAAGCAATCCGCATCAGACCCCATAGAAGAACAGAGAATGTATACCACCAACGACCGGAATATGTATGTAATCGATACGGAAGTAAAGGAAGTGACAGAGGAAACAACGGAAGCAGACAGGCAACGTAAAGAAAATATCCTGATTGTAGAAGATAATACGGACATCCGGCAGTACCTCTGCGAAGAGTTAGGTAACAGCTATCACATCCTGACAGCAGAAAACGGTGAAGAGGCGTTATCCATCGTGAAAGAACAAGAGATAGACCTTATACTGACCGACGTCATGATGCCCGTTATGGACGGCTTACAGTTATGCAAACAAATCAAACAAAACCTGCGTACCTGCCATATACCTATTATTATCCTGTCTGCCAAAACCGATTTGAAAGAGCAATTGGAGGGCTTGCAAGTGGGTGCGGACGATTACATTCCCAAACCTTTCTCAATGGCAGTGATTGTTGCGAAAATCAGGAACCTGTTCCGTACCCGGTATCGGGCTATTGAGCATTATTCCAACTCATTGGAAGTGGAACCGGAAAAAGTGGCGCTCAACCCGCTGGACGAGGAGTTATTAAAGAGAGCAATAGAAATAGTGGAACGAAATATAGATAATGTAGAGTTCTCCACAGATGAATTTGCCCGTGAAATGTGCATGAGTCGTTCCAACCTGCATATCAAGATGAAAGCGCTGACAGGCGAACCGACCAATGACTTCATTCGTAAGGTACGTTTCAACCGGGCATGCAAGCTGCTGAAAGAAGGAAGATACACAGTAGCAGAAATCAGCGGAATGGTAGGTTTTAATACCCCATCGTACTTTGCCACCAGCTTTAAAAAATACTTCGGTTGCCTGCCGTCAGAGTACGGAAAGTAACTATTCGGACAGAATTAAAATACAATTCGACAAAAGTGAGACAGGTTTATACCTGCCTCACTTTTTATTACACGCCACTATAAGCCGAAAAGTATTTGCTTGCCTATATTTGCTTTGAACAAAAAGGCAAGAATACATATATGAAAAACAGGAAGAAACTTTTAATCGTTCTATTATGCCTCTTTTATATAATCAATGTACAGGCACAACATGAAAACATAAAACGTTTGACCTCCGATTATGAACTTTGGTACGACGAACCTGCAAGCAACAAAGGTGGCCTGATTCCCGCCAATGAATCGGAACGTCCCATAGATATAGATTGGGAACGTTGGTCGCTACCCATCGGAAACGGTTATATGGGAGCCAGTATCTTTGGCGGTACAAGTACCGAAAGATTGCAACTGACAGATAAAACTTTATATATACGGGGACTTTGGGGGGCCGAAACACAAACGTCATTCGGTGATTTATATCTGGACTTTTTCCGATGACCTCCGAAGTGATTACCGTCGCAGCCTGAACTTAACAAAGGTATCGCCGAAGTCAGTTACCAATACCAAGGCGTAAAATACCACCGCGAATATTTCATGAGTTATCCGGACAATGTACTGGTCATCAAGTTGACCGCCGACAAACCCGGAAGCCTCACTTTTACCGTTCGCCCGCAAATCGCACATTTAGTACCTTTCGGACCTCTGCAACGTACGGATACCATGACCATAGGTTACTTGAGCGGTCCCACGCAAACCCGCTTCAGCTATAACGGACGTGAAGGTAAGGTGTTCGCTAAAGATGATATGATTACGCTGAGAGGACAAACCGAATATCTGAAACTGATTTATGAAGCGCAAGTCAAAGTGATTCCCATAAATGGCAGTATGTCCGCTTGGAACGACTCTAACGCAGACCATGGTACTATCCGAGTGGAGAATGCCGATTCGGCCGTTATACTCTTGGCTTTAGGAACCAACTACCGATTATCGCCTCAAGTATTTGCCAATAAACCTGCCGAAAAGCTGAAAGGATGTCCCGACCCGCACACAGAAATATCCCAACGCCTTATAAAAGCCACCCAGAAAGGATATAGCCAACTGCGCACCACTCACATTAACGACTTCTCCTCGCTTACCGAAAGGGTGCAACTGAATATCGGCCCCAAAAGCTATCTTCCCACCGACCGCCTGTTGGCTGCATACAAGGCCGGAAAGCAAGATACGTATCTGGAAGAGTTGTTTTTTCATTACGGACGTTATCTGCTTATCAGCAGTGCCCGCAAAGGTGCTCTCCCACCCACTTTGCAAGGCGTATGGAACCAGTACGAGCTGGCCCCCTGGAACGGTAACTATACCCACAACATCAACATACAAATGAACTATTGGCCTGCTTTCAACACCAATTTGACCGAACTGTTTGAGAGTTATTCCGATTACCATAAGGCTTATAAATCTATGGCCGAACAATTTGCATCCAAGTATATCAAAATACACCACCCGCAGCATTTCTCTGACGAACCCGGTGGCAATGGCTGGACTATGGGTACAGGAGCGGGAGCCTATATGGTAGGAATGCCCGGCGGACACTCCGGTCCCGGCATGGCAGCTTTCACCTCAAAACTTTTTTGGGATTATTACGCTTTCACCAATGACAAACAAATCCTAAAAGAGACATCCTATCCTGCCATACTGGGAGTAGCCGATTTTCTGAGTAAGGTTACTACCGATACGCTCGGTCTTTTACTTGCCAACCCTTCTGCTTCACCCGAGCAATATGCTAAAGCCACTAACCGTCCCTATCCCACTATCGGTTGCGCTTTCGACCAGCAGATGATATATGAAAACCATCAAGATGCCATTCGTGCCGCAAACCTGTTGGGCGAGCATAACGAAAATGTCCGTCTCTTTAAAGAACAGAGTAAGCGTTTAGACCCCGTACAAATAGGGTACTCCGGTCAGATAAAAGAATACCGTGAAGAAAAGTACTATGGCGATATCGTACTGGAACAGCATCACCGTCACCTATCACAACTTATCGGTCTTTATCCGGGCACACTGATAAATGAGAATACTCCCGCATGGCTCGATGCCGCTAAAGTAACGCTCAACCGTCGCGGCGATGTTTCTACCGGTTGGTCTATGGCCCATAAGATAAATCTTTGGGCACGTGCCAAAGAAGGTAACCGTGCACATGATCTCGTAGCTGCCTTGCTGACAAACGGTATTCGCGAAAATCTTTGGGCAACCTGCCTTGCCGTACTGCGTTCACCTTTTCAAATTGACGCCAACTTTGGCGGGACGGCCGGCATTGCGGAAATGTTGTTGCAAAGCCATGAAGGATATATACATATACTGCCTGCATTACCCGATGCATGGAGAGACGGTTCATACAAAGGGCTTACTGCACGCGGCAACTTCGAAGTATCCGCCAGTTGGAAGGAAGGACGGCTCACAGAAGCCAAAGTATTGTCAAAACAGAATAACACTTGTGTCTTGAAATACCCCGGCATTACATGTGCAGAACTGAAAGATACCACCGGTAAAATGATAAGATACAAATCGCTTGGTAAGGACAAAATATCATTCCCGACAAAAGCCAACCAAACATATACAATAAGTAATGTGCCGCAACACACTGTAACGGCAGCCCCACAGGATTTGACAGCCGATTTCAACGAAGATACCGTTTCCCTTCAATGGAAACCTGCCAAAGATGCTGCCGCCTATGCCGTATACCGTACTCGCGGCAACAATCCCGATTACGAACTGATAGCAACCGGCGTGAAGCAACCGTCATACAAATATACCTCGTCAGAACTTAAAACTACCGATTTTCTGATTTTCAAGATTGTATCACTCGACCGGAAAAAGAATGAAGGAAAGGCAACAACTATCTGTGTTGAAAAGAAATAAATAACAAACCTAATAAAAACAGTTTTTATACAAATAACTATCCAACATGAAAAAACAACTCTTACTCTTCTTGATATTCTGCCTGATACCACTTTCTATTCAGGCTGAAAACATCCAGCGTATCCACGAAAATGAACGCGAAACGCCGTATCCGCAGCAAGAGCATACTTTATATATAAACCCTTCGCCACTGCTGGTTCCAAAAAGCGTCAAGCAATCGGATTTCCTGCAATTCAATCTATCAAGAAGCAAAGACTTCTCGGATGCAAGTACCGTGCTGTCCCAACCCAAGCCCTGGTGTATGTTCAATCCGCACAAAGTATTGGAAAACGGTACATGGTACTGGCGTGTGCGTTCGGTAAGCAAAGAAGGTAAAGAGTTTTCCTGGAGCAAGACATACAGTTTTACCGTAACCGATGACATACCCCGATTCGTAACACCTGAAGCCAATGTTTTTTTGAGTAGCATCCCTCAAGCGTATCCCCGCATCTATTGTTTCCTGAACGACAATCTGGAGAAAGCGCGCAGGAAAGTACGTTCACATCCGGAGTTCGAGAACATGATTACCGACTCGCGCAATGCGCTCGGTTCAAACTATGCCAACGATACCAAACCATACAGACAAATCACCCGTATGGCGGTCGAATGTGATAATCTGAATACTGCCTATCAAATGCTGAAATTGGATGTATACGCAGAAAAAATGGTACAAAACGTACGCTGCCTGTTGGCCGTAGAACCTGACAAGAAAGTTATCGGCAATGATTTCAATGCCGGAGAATTGATTTACACATTGGCATGTACCTATGAGAATTGTTACGACCGCTTCAGTTCACAAGAGCGTAAACAGATAGAAAGTATCATTATGGATGTACTGTCACTCTATTATAAGAGCCATATTCTGGAAAATGAAGAAACCCATATCTTCGACAATCATTTCTGGCAGTTCGCATTCCGCCACTTCATGCAGGCCGCATTGGTGATGTACGGCAAATATCCGCTTGCCAAAGAATATCTGGAATACAGCTACGAACTTTGGACGGCACGCGCCCCGGCATCCGGTTTCAACCGCGACGGTTCATGGCATAACGGAACAAGTTATTTCAGCGCCAATGCTGTTACCCTATCTTATGTACCCGCCCTGTTCGGCTATCTGACAAAAACAGATTTCATGCAACATCCCTGGTATAAAAATGCCGGCATCGGTATGCTGTATAGCTGGCAACCCCGGGCATTGAGTGCGGGGTTCGGCGACGGACACGAAAAAAATAACGGCAAGCCCCTGCGCATCCGCAGTGCTTTTGCCGATTTCATGGCACGCACTACCGAGGACCCGTACGCCGCCTGGTATTCGTCTATCAACAACCGTTATAAAACAGAATCAGAAACGCGCCTCTACCGTATGGCATGCGGCAAACAACGTCCCCGACAAGCCGAATTACCGGCAGATGCTCCCAAAGCCGTATGGTTCAAAGATACCGGTGAAATGATAGCCAACAGCGATTTGAAGGACTATAAACATAACATCAGTCTCAGCTTCCGTTCCAGTCCGTTCGGTTCCGGCAGCCACACGCACTCCAACCAGAATGCTTTCAACTTGCACTATGGCGGAAAAGCCATTTACCATGCGGTAGGTCATTATATGAACTTCTCCGACCCGCATAACCTGTTGTCTTACCGCCATACACGCGCCCACAACACCTTATTAATAGATGGCATCGGACAACCGTTCACCACACGTGCGTATGGAAACATTGTACGCATGTTCAACGGGGAGCATGTCTCCTATGCCTTGGGAGATGCTTCCAACGCCTATTGCGGCATCAGTGAATACCCCATGTGGCAAAAGAACTTTGCCGGCCACAATCTTAAACAGTCACGGGAAAACGGTTTCGGAGAAACTCCCCTGAAGAAGTATCGCCGCCATATCTTCCTGTTGCACCCCAACATCGTGGTTATCTACGACGAATTGGAAGCAACTAAAGTGGTAAGTTGGAATTGGCTGTTGCACAGTCCGGTAAAAATTCCAGATAGACGAAACAACATCAACGTTGACAACCCGTAACAAAAAAGACAAATATATTTCTGTCGCCCGCTTGTTCAGCGAACAAAAATGTACTATCAGCCAAACGGATAAGTTTGTCGCCGAGCCAAACAGGAAAATAGGTGTCCGCGGTGAAGACTTTACCGCTCCCTGGTCGTTGACAGCCAGTTATGAACCCGGTAAGGCCAATCGTATACTTACTATTATTCAAGTGGAAGCGAACGAAAACCGAATTGTAAATATAGAACGTTCCGGCAATAACAGTTTTCAATGCGGTGACTGGAAGATTGAAGCGGAGCTGAATACCAAGCGTCCGGCAAGTCTGTATATTTGGAACCGTAAAACACAATCAACATTCAGCTATGGAAAAAACAGGCCTGTTATAAACGGTAAAGTGTATGAAAACAAAAGAAAGGATTCCTCTATCTTATACGATAGCTTCAATGGGACGTGGGAAATACGGGAAATGAGAGACAGGCCTGCACTCTATACAGGTGGAATACAAAAATAGCATATACCGTTGCAAATAATTAATATATTTTAATAATATCTACCGCAATATTAATACATTTGCATTTATATCAAATATATATAACATACACACTTATTCAAGATTGTCTATATAAGACAGATTATAATACTTTAAATTCCTTATTGTTTAACTTAAAAACAAAGTCGTATGAAAAAACACATTAGATTACTTTTTGTAACAATGATGTCTTTCATCTGTTTCGTTGCCTTTGCGCAAGAGCAACGAAGAACTATTACAGGTACAGTGAAAGATGTAAACGGAGAATCCATTATTGGTGCCAATGTTTCAGTGGAAGGAACCACTCTTGGAACAATAACAGACATTGACGGAGCTTTCAAATTAGATGCTCCGGAGAATGGTAAACTTATTATCTCATTCATTGGATATGAAGAAACAAGAAGTCAGCATCAACGAAAAAAAAACACGTTTTCCATTACATTAAAAGAAGATAGCGAAATGCTTTCTGAAGTCGTCGTAACGGCATTAGGTATTAAACGAGAAAAGAAAGCATTAGGATATGCCATGCAAGAGGTAAAAACAGACGTTTTCTCAGAGAACCGTTCTACCAGTGTTTCAAACCTACTGCAAGGTAAGGTAGCCGGCGTACAGATATCGCAATCCGGCAGTGGCGTAGGTGGGCCAACTCGTATTGTGCTCCGTGGTCTGAACTCTTTAAGCGGTAATAACACACCGCTTTGGGTAGTTGACGGACTACCTGTTCTGGATAATTCCAACAGCAATACACAGTTCTCATATTCTTCCGGAGCTGCCGACATCAACCCTGATGATATCGAAAGTATTTCAGTATTAAAAGGTGCCAATGCTGCCGCTCTTTATGGTTCAAGGGCACAAAATGGTGCAATTGTCATCACTACCAAAAAGGGTAAGGAAGGAAAATTGCAGTTGGAATATAATGGCTACGTTTCTATGAGTAAAGCCTACGACTCGTACGAATTCCAAGATGTATATGGCCAGGGTACCAATGGACAATATGCACTGGAAGCCAGTGGTTCATGGGGTCCCAAGATGACAGGACAAATGATTCCCAACTGGCGTAAAGAACTTTATGGAGATGAGTCCTACAAAGAATACGCCATGTTACCTCAGAAAAACATCATTGATGATTTCTTCCGCACAGCTTTAAACTATGTAAACTCAGTCAGCGCAACCGGCGGCAACGAGAAAATGAATGCGCGTTTCTCTTTCACCGACACCCGCAACCAGGGTATTCTGCCCAATGAATCCATGAATAAACAGAATTATAACTTAAATGTGGAAATCAAAAACAAATATCTGACCATTGGCGGTAAAGTATCTTATTTCCGTGAAAAAGTAAAAAACCGTCCGGAAACTTTCTATACCGGTGTATGGTCACATTTGATCCGTTTACCACGGAATATCCGTTTACAAGACTTACAAAACCCGGTAGGTATTGACGGTTATGTTGTGAACTGGCATGGAGAAGATACCGAATACAGAAATCCATACGGACTTATTGCAAACGGAAATGGAAACGAATTGAACAGAGACAGGTTCCAAGGCCAGGTAACCGTAGTAGGTAATATCACCGATTGGCTGAAAATAACCGGACGAATCGGTTTGGATAGAATTTCAGACAACGTAGAAACCTATATGCCTTATCATGCAAAAGCGGAAAGTCCTAAAGACTTAATGACCGTTACCAACACCGCAAGCGAAGAATTAAACGCAGACCTGATGCTGAACTTTGACAAACGATTTAAAGATTTCTCCTTAACAGCCAATGTGGGGATTGCCACCAACTACAACAAATTTAAATCTTTAGCCGGTGAAAGCGGTAAAGCAATCATTCCCAATTTTGTAGCATTAAGTAACGGTGAAAGCAAACTGGCTATTCAGGACTTTTCATCGAAACGCATCAACTCGGTTTTAGGAAATGCTACTTTGGGATATAAAGGATATGCCTTCCTTGATGTTACAGCGCGTAATGACTGGTCTTCCACCTTGCCTTCATCCAATTGGTCTTATTTCTACCCGTCTGCAAGTTTAAGCGGAATTCTGTCCGACATATTTGAACTGCCCAAAGAGTACTTCTTAAAAGTACGTGGTTCTATTGCACAGGTCGGCAACGACACAGCCCCCTATGCGCTCTATAACGTATATACTCTGGAAGCGTTAGGTAACCATACAGTAGGAAGTAGCTCTAACACATATCCATTGGCCGACCTTAAACCCGAGAAAACTTTATCATGGGAAGTAGGTGTAGACTACCGCATGTTCAATAACCGCCTGGGCATTGACTTTACTTATTATCGTTCTACCACAACCGACCAAATTCTGTCAATGACTGTTCCCGGTTCCTCCGGATATGCCAGCAAGAAAATCAATGCAGGAAAAATGGAAAGTAAAGGTGTGGAATTAATGGTAACCGGTACTCCTATCCAAACCAAAGACTGGCGTTGGGACGTGACTTTGAATTGGGGTAAAAATACAACTCGCAATGTAGAGCTGGATGAAAAGAACAAACGCTATGTATTCCCGCTCACCACCAATGTACGTGTAGGAAAGGTTGTCATTGATGAAGGTGGAAAATTTGGCGATATTGTATCCACTGCATACAAAAGAAATGAAGATGGACGCATCTTGGTAGGAGACAACGGTCTGCCTCTCATTGACACTAAATCCGAAAAGGTCATCGGTAATATGATGCCTGAATGGACAGGCTCCTTTGGTACCACACTATCTTGGAAAGACATTGTATTCAGCGCTCTTATAGACGTAAGATACGGCGGCCAATTCCTCTCAATGACCGATGCTTATGCTACCGGTGCCGGTAACTCCAAGAGAACATTGAGTGGACGTGACGGCATGGTAGTAAACGGTATTGTCGAATCAACCGGACTGGAAAACACCAAGCAGGTAACTGCTCAAGAATATTATGCTACTATCGCCGGAACTTATCCTGTAGGAGAAGAGTTTTTACACGATGCCACATACGTAAAACTGCGCGAACTCTCTATCGGCTATACACTGCCAAAAATCTGGTTCAGAAACACTCCGATAACCAATGTAAAAGTTTCTATCGTAGGACGTGACTTATTCAATATTTACAAGGCCGCTCCCGTAAATGCCGAGTTTGCACAAAACAGCCAAGACGTATTCCAAGCTTTCGAACTTGCCGCTCTTCCGTCAACAAGAACAGTAGGTTTCTCACTTAACGTAAAATTCTAAATAAATATTATTATGAAATTACATAAGATTCTAATCACACTACTTTCCGCCATTACCATCAGTAGTTGTACAAGCGGATTTGAAGAAATGAACAAAGACCCAATGGCAGTCAATGAAATATCTCCCAGTCTGTCACTGCCCAATATGCAATATCATGGTTTCCACATTGTCTATGGCGATTACCAGAGAGCCGCTCTGTTATATTCTTTCCTGTATTGCCAATATCTAGCCAATACAAGCAGCTCTTTCACCTCTGGTAATTATGTATTTAACACTTCATGGGCCGAACGCGGACTTTGGACGCCTTATTACCAACAAATGGTCAAAAGAATCCGTGAAATAGAGCCCACATTAGAAAATCATCCGGAATACAACGACATGTATCAAATCATGCGTATCAACTTAGCTATTAGCACTATAAGGATGACAGATACTTTCGGGGACATTCCCTATTTCAAAGCGGGAAGAGGAGAAACGCTCATCCCTTACGATAGCCAGAAAGATATCTATTATGACGTTTTTAAGGAACTGACCGAAGCCGTCACAGAACTAAAACAGAAAAAGAGTAATCAACTCCAATATAATACTGAGGACTTAATTTACCAAGGTGATGTAGACAAATGGATCAAGTTAGCCAACTCCTTACGTTTACGTGCCGCCATGCGTCTCTCATTCATTGATCCCGATAAAGCTAAAGCCGAAGGAGAGGCTGCCTTAAAGGAATCCCTTATAGCCTCCAACAGTGACAATGCCGGTGTAACCCCGCCACAACCGAATCGCTGGGCAAACCCGTTATTACGCAGTTTGGTTGTCGATGAATCCCGAGCCAGTAAAACGATGGTTGACATGCTTACAAGCTATGGTACGGTGACCGATCCGCGTCTCACCTTAATTCTGTCTCAAAGCGGAGCGTGGGTAAAAGGAGAAGCGGACGCAGTACAATATCGAGGAGTACCCAATGGACTGCCTGTTACAGACCTTTCGCTACCCGAATATGATAATAGTCATAACTCCTGTATTTGGGGATATATGTGGGGATACGATTGGAATTCTGCCGCAAAAGGTTCTAATGTTGCAAAACCCAATACAGACGCCAACTTTACCCCATTAGGATTAATGAATTATTCTGAAGTATGTTTCCTAAAAGCTGAAGCCGCCTTACGAGGTTGGCAAGGGGCAGGAGATGCTCAGGCAAACTATGAAGAGGGGATCCGTGCTTCATTTGAAGAAATGAGAGCATTAGCTCCTGAAGGGTCCTACTCCACAACCGATGACAACACGTACATTACAACCGGACAAGTAGCTTGGAACAACGCTGATGATTTTGAAATAAAATTAGAGAAAATTATCACACAGAAATGGATAGGAATATATCCTAATTCAGAAGAGGCATGGGCTGAATTCCGCCGTACCGGATATCCTAAGCTTAATCCTGTTAAACAAAGTCTGGAACCTACGATTAATCCGGCAAATAATGAATTTATCAAAAAGCTGCGGTACGTAGACAACGAATTAAGCAATAATAAAGAATACGCAACAGACCCGACCTTAAACGGCGGCAAAGGCGATGGTCTTTCCGTTCGTGTATGGTGGGATACAGCACGGTATAAATAATTTCAAATAATCTGATTTAGGTGAAGGTATATTATTATATAGCCAAATTAAGATTATATAGTCATATACCTTCTCTTTTACAAAAAAGATACCAAATCCACAGACAAAACTGCTACCATGAATATTAAAATCTTACTACTCATCCTCTCATGCTACACCCTTACTGTCCAAGCACAGCATGATGACTTCGGTCAAGACGCCCTTATCAACCCAAGCGCAACAACTTTCAAATTCAACATCGCGCCGGGACCAATAAAACCTACCGATGCCTCTATTGCGGCACACTATCAATGTCCCGAGTGGTTTCGTGATGCCAAATTCGGTATCTATATGCACTGGGGTATCAACTCTATTCCGGGTTATGACGGACAT
>ENA-OQAB01000539-OQAB01000539.1-human-gut-metagenome-genome-assembly--contig:-NODE-539-length-20252-cov-3.033441_pt1 | contig 20252 bp, 18 predicted proteins | sample MGYA00242490_ERZ504517 | MGnify/ENA primary metagenome ERZ504517 (study PRJEB26092, sample SAMD00036298) | human gut metagenome | host: Homo sapiens | study: EMG produced TPA metagenomics assembly of...
CCACTGTAACCTTGACTATCGCTTTCAATCCATCTGGATTCGCAATTCCTTCCGGTAGAGTTAAAGCGCCTTCCAATACATATGTCTTACATTCCTGTGCATTGTAAGTTCCTTTCTCCCATGTCACATCTACTTCTGCTGTCTCGTTCTTTCCATATGTGACAGATACTTTTTCCGGCAGATCCAAATCTTCAAATGCAGTTCCCTGTACAACGGTAATATCATCTAGTTTTTCCACATCTGTGATGTTTTTGTCTTCTGTCTCACCAGTCTTTTCAAACTTCGCAATCAAAGCTGTATTTCCATTCACCTTGAACGTATACTCTGCTTTTTCAGATACTTTCTCGCCGTTTGGACGATACCATCCCTCAAATGCGTACCCTTTATCCGGTGTCGCTGTAACCGTCACAGATTCTCCTGCTGACACATCTTTACCACCGCTTACTTTTCCACCTGTTTCTGCTTCCACATATACGGTATAAATCTTATCGGTTACTTTTTTATCTGCAATATTGAATTCAGATACGGTTACCCAGCCATCATTTGACTGAGTTGCAACAAACTTGAATCCGTATACCATTTGTTTGTCGAACGTAAATGCTTTCTCTGATTTGTCAGCCGCAAATGTCTTATCTTTTGCAACCTCTACCCATTTTCCGTCCTTTTCAGTCTGAATATAAAGAGACGCCTTTGTTACCTGACCACTGTTCGTGTCCTGACGTGGAGCAAATAACACTTGATTAATTTCATATCCTTTATCAAATTTAACTTCTGCCCAGATACTTCCATCTGCACCTTTACCTGTTCCGGCTGCTCCGGCACTTGTCGGAACTTTGTCTTTTGTAGCCTGAGACCAGTCAGAGTGCCAGTGTGTAGAAGAACTGTTATCAAATGCCATGCCTATGACACCTTCTTTTCCACCACCTTGTGAAGTCGGAGTCTCTGACTCTGCTGTTCCGGTCCAAGCCGCTTTATTATAAATATCCTGTTCCGGTTCTTTTGCTGATACAACTACATTATCAATCACCGCAGAGACTGTCTCTGTCTTAGAACCGATTCTTTCCAGCGGCAGTGCAAATGTGGCATTGGTAATATTCTCTTTTTTCACCATGTCATTGTGAATGAATTTTCCTTTTTGCATCCGCAACAAACTCGCCATTTACATACAGACTTGTCTTCTGCTGATCGGTTGTGATTGTAATAGTTACATTCTTTCCTACCGGAAGCTCATAGTCAAAATAGTAATTGTAAAGCTCTCTTGTAAATCCTAATTTGCCATCTTCCATAATTCGGATATCGTGTGTTCCATATGCCGCGTCAGACTCAAATAAGATATCACCCGGTTTTGCCGGCTCTTCCAACTTAATGTCAAATGACAATTGGTTTCCATTTCCAAGCTCTTCAATCGGTGATGTCACATAACTTTCGCCATCTTTTAATACCAATGCGTTTTCTTTTACTTCCGCATTCTTTCCTTCTTTCAGATCACGTTTGTTCTCCGAACCGTCTTTTAAGCCATCTTCGAAATCATAGCTTTCGTAATTTTCACCTTTTTTGTCTTCCTGATAATAAGGATTTGTATTCGGTCCTGTTCCTTTATCGGTTGCTAATTTTGCAAGCGCATCTGCACTTCCTTTTTCCTTACCAGTTGCAGCCCATGTCTTCTCCGCATAAAATGGAAGTGCATCAAAGAAACGCCAGTATAAATCAGATTCGCTTAATCCGGACGCTCTCTTGTCAATGTTATCGCTCCAAAGTGCAAATGCTGCCCCGAGCATCTGGTCATCGCCCGCCGGAACATACTTGTATGCTCCGCCTTTTACTCTTACTTTATTTGCCTCAAACTCATTAAAAAATTCGCTCTACTTTAACAAATCTCCATACGCATTTGCACGTGCTTTACTTCCATCTGGAACCATGTAGCCAAAATTATCAATTGTGTTGATGAGATCATATCCCATATTGTACATTTCGATTCCATCTGCCCAGTCGGCTGACCAAAGATTCATCTCCACATTTTCAATAGCTTCTTTATCAATCTCTGTCACCGGATTATCTTTGATCCATGTAAGGCCGCCCCACATACGCACTGTATTTGTCTCTTTTACATGAGGAACCAGATCATTTACAAATCCGCGGTACGCTTTGTAATCTGCCAAAAATTCGTCTGCACCGATATGTACGGTTGTCTCACTATCAAATGTTGGATTGTCACCCTTTGTATAATCATCAAAAATTTCTTTGATTTTTTCTTTTGTCTCTGTCTTAGAAACGTCAAGATGATCTACCAGTGGTCTGTTTGCATTTAAAGACGAAACTTTATTTTTTACCATCAGATCCGGCCATATCTTTGTAAATGAAGTTGCATGTGCCGGCACGTCAATCTCAGGAACAATATTCATGCCAAGAGCTCTCTCGTCCTGAATAAATTGTCTGAAATCTTTCTTAGAGATCGAGTAGTCTTTCGCTGTAGGTGTCTCCCCTTTTTCATTAGAAAGTCCGGATTCCAGACGGAAGGCCTCATAAGCTTTAAATGCCTCATTTTCCTGAGCGCCCTTTCCGTAATCCTCCAGGAAAATGTAGTTATCTGACAAATGTGCCTGGAAATCGTTCATTTTATAATAGCGCATCGTTCTTGTAACTTCTTTCATCATCTCCAAAGAAACCGGCTTACGAGCAACGTCAAACAAGAATCCACGCGTCTCAAAACGAGGATAATCACGCATCTGCCCAACATTGTATCTCTCATTGTTTTCTTTATACATCTGAAGGATTGTCTGCATGCCATACATGTTACCTGTGGTGTCAACAGATGCAACATTGATACGGTCTTTTTGAATATCCATCGTATATCCTTCTTCTCCGAGAAGCTCATCCGGCGCTTTCAGCTCAAAGTTGAATGCATTCGCCTCAGCCCCGCCTTTTTTCGCTGTCAGCTTGATTCCCGTGAAATCCTCATAATCACTTACAAACTCATCTACAACATCTTTTAATTTATCATCTGTATAGGTAACTGTCTTTAGGGAAGATACCGCTATCTTCTCCGTCGAGTCCGAATACCACTCCTGAATCTCCGGAATTACAGTTGGTTTGGCATTCTTACCATCTGCCTGAGTCTTTGTTCCTTTGACAATATAATCAACATCTTTCGTTTCTTTCCCTTTTCCTGTTGCAGTCTCTGTTACAACATAAGATACCTTTACAGTCTTGTCCGTCAACGGATGTACGATTTTCCCATTATCCCCAATAATCTGCTCAAAATCTGCTCCGTTTAGTTTTACCGAAAAACCAGCCGGAACTACAGGCATCTCAAGTGTATCTACATCTGCCGCAATTGTCTTACTCTCAGCTTCAATAGCTTCTACTACCGAATCCAGAGTCGCTCCCTGCTCTGCCTGATCGTTGGAATACACCTCCATCTCCAAAATTCCGATATTATTCCATTCTGCTGCTTCCGCAACAAAATTACAAAGCTTCAGTTCTTTTGCCTCAATCGGCTGGTCCAGTCGAATGACAACTTCGTTTTTATATCCTTCTCCCTGCTTTGTATTTGTTAAAACTCTTCGCAGTCTTCTCTTCACCATTTTTATCTATATATTTTATATCAAAGCTTTTTACATTAGATGGCTGCGGCGCCACATCTCTTTCCAAAAAGTGAATCTTAATCTCTTTCACAGAAGTCAGTCCTGCAAATTTGGAATTTAACCAAATATTGGTTGTCGGTGTCTCGTAGTCACTCGCCCAACGATTCGCCTTATCAGTCTTGCCGTCTTTTACTTTATCTGCGGTAAATTGTGTATTTTTCTCCACACTGGAAGCCGTAACAGTCGCATTCGCCATATGATTTTTATTTGGAGTCGCATCTGCAACCTCCACCAACTCACTGTACACCTCAATCTCATTGATTCCTACATTCTTCCAGTTGATTGTTCCCTGGTCTGCCGAAAGTACAGTTACTTTTACTTTTGTCGCTTTATGATTCTTATCTAATTGAATCACTTCTTTTTGTTTTGCCTTGGCAGTCTTTTTATAAACCTCTGTATATTTTCCGTTTTCTTCTAATTCAATTTTATAGCTTAAGATATTCTGTGCTTCATCTGTTCTCTCAAAATTAATATTAATCTGGCGTACTGTCTTCTCACCGTCCAAATCAATTTCAATCCATTCATTATCTGCCTTGTTCTGTGCAGTTCCCCAACGGGTAGCCATATCACCATCCACAGCTTTTGCTGGCGATGTATCAATCTGATCACTCACCTCATAACTACTCGCCGTCACATTGCATCCTTTTGCGAGATTTAAGTTCTCTGCTGCCTGTACCGGTCCCATATCAACCAAAGCGATATTTGCTATCATAACCGTTGCCAGCAATCCACTTACAACCTGTTTCTTTTTCATTCTCCTCTTTATCTCCTTTCCTTTTCTACACAGAATTGCTAAAAAAGACCAAAGTATCCCTCTCTCATTCAAAGTCTACCCTGGTCTTGCCTAATTCAATAGTAACAATCCTATCTGCCTGTCTCAATTAATTCCATTATATCAAGGATTGTCTGATTTTTCTATTATTTTTTTCGTTTTTATTTTCTTTTGGTCAATATGTACAATTATTATTAGATGTGTTAAAAAGCAATGAATTTCGCTGAAATACAAAAATAATGCCAATTCCTAACCAAAAGTCAACTTCAAACTCACTTCAAAGTCAACTTCAAGCTCACTTCAATGTTACTTCAAAGTAATTTGAAGTGAGAGTTTCACACAATTAGTTTTCCACAAAAAAAGATTTCAAACCGGTAGTTTTCCCCACCGATTCAAAATCTTTTTCTTTCAACTTTTCTATTATTCTACATCTGTCACTTCCACTGTGACTTTATCCAGTTTCCAAATATCATCTACATATTCCTGAATTGTTCTGTCTGATGTAAACTTACCACAAGATGCTGTCTGGATCAGCGCCATCTTAGACCATCTGTCCTGATCTCTGTAAGCTTCTTCCACACGTTTCTGTGCTTCTGCATAGCTTCTGAAATCTTTCAAGATAAAGTAAGTGTCGGCTCTGTCGCTGCTGTTTGTATTCAGCAGAGAGTTGTACAGATCTCGGTAAAGTTCTCTGTCACCGTTTCCGTAAGTTCCGTCTACAAGCTGGTCTACCACACGTTTGATATCCCAATCATTAAAGTAAATGTCAATCGGATTGTATCCGCCATTGTTCTCATAGTTAATAACTTCATCGGAACTCAACCCGAAAATAAATGCATTTTCCATTCCGACTTCTTCCACAATCTCCACGTTTGCGCCGTCCATTGTTCCAAGTGTCGGAGCGCCGTTTAACATAAACTTCATGTTTCCGGTTCCGGATGCTTCTTTTGATGCTGTAGAAATCTGTTCACTGACATCTGCTGCCGCGAAGATCAGCTCTGCATTGGATACTCTGTAATCTTCGATAAACACAACTTTAATCTTTCCGTTGATGCTTCTGTCATTATTAATCACATCTGCGACAGAATTGATCAGCTTGATCGTCTGTTTTGCGCGTATATATCCAGCCGCCGCTTTTGCGCCAAAGATAAATGTTCTCGGATAGAATGACATCTCCGGATGCTCTTTGATCTGATTGTACAGATACATCACATGTAAAATGTTCAATAACTGACGTTTGTACTCATGAAGTCTCTTCACCTGAACATCAAAGATAGAGTTCGGATCTACTTCAATTCCGTTGTGTTCCAAAATATATTTCGCAAGACGAACTTTATTTTGATACTTGATCTCCATAAATTCTTTTCTCGCTTTTTCATCTTCCACAAGTGGTTTCAGTTTTTCCATCTCCTGCAAATCTGTGATCCATCCTTTTCCGATATGAGCTGTAACCCAGTCAGCGAGAAGCGGATTACCATGCAGCAAGAAACGTCTCTGAGTAATACCGTTTGTCTTATTGTTAAATTTCTCCGGCATCATCTCATAGAAATCTTTCAGTTCCTGATGTTTTAAAATCTCTGTATGCAGTTTTGCCACACCGTTTACAGAATATCCTGCTACGATCGCAAGATGCGCCATCTTCACCTGTCCATCATATAAAATCGCCATACTGCGTACTTTATCTTCATTGCCAGGATATTTTGCACGGATTTCATTTACAAATCGGCGATTGATCTCTTCCACAATCTGGTAAACACGAGGTAGCAGTCTCTGGAACAAGTCGATTGGCCATTTTTCAAGCGCTTCTGCCATGATCGTATGGTTTGTGTAAGCACAAGTCTTCGTCGTAACCTCCCACGCTTCATCCCATTCCAGTCCATGCTCATCCATAAGCAGTCTCATAAGCTCTGCAACCGCAACTGTAGGATGCGTATCATTCATCTGAATCGTCACTTTTTCGTAGAACTTATGGATATCATCATGGTCTCTCAAATATTTGTCAACGGCTTCCTGCAAACTTGCAGAGATAAAGAAATACTGCTGTTTCAGACGAAGCTCTTTTCCCGCATAATGGTTATCATTCGGATACAGTACCTCTACAATCGTCTTTGCAAGATTCTCCTGCTCTACAGCTTTTTGATATTCTCCACGGTCAAATGAATCCAAATGGAAGTCTGTGATTGCCTTCGCATCCCAGATGCGAAGTGTATTTACAAGGTTATTGTTATATCCGACAATCGGCATATCGTATGGAATCGCAAGGACAGACTCAAAATTCTCCTGAATAAACATATCCTTTCCTGTCTTTGGATCTTTTTCCACACGGATATTTCCTCCGAAACGCACCTCTTTTGCGTATTCTTCACGTCGGATTTCAAATGGATTTCCTTCTTTTAACCAGTTATCCGGTGTCTCGACCTGATATCCATTCTCTATTTTTTGTTTGAACATACCGTAATGATAGCGGATTCCGCAGCCATAGGCTGCGTATCCCAAGGTTGCAAGTGAGTCAAGAAAGCATGCTGCCAGACGCCCGAGTCCGCCATTTCCAAGTGCCGCATCTGGTTCTTGATCTTCAATCACATTCAGATTGATTCCCATCTCCTCCAATGCTTCCTGCACTTCTTTATAGTCAGTCAAATTGATCAGGTTGTTACCCAAAGCTCTTCCCATCAAAAATTCCATAGACATATAATATACAGTTTTTGGGTCATCTTTTTTATATTGTTCCTGTGTCATCAGCCATCTGTCGATGATATCATCTTTTACAGCATAAGACACTGCCTGAAACAATTGCTGCTGTGTTGCTTCCTCTACTGTCTTTCGATACAGTCTTTTTACATTGCTTTTTACAGTTTTTTGGAATTCCACCTTATCAAATTTTTCACGGTACATAATCACAACCTCCTATTTTTCTACTCCCATAGTCATAGTTTCACCGTTGATGTTCCATTCTTTTTTGTATCCGCCAGGTGTTCCTTTGATTACTTCTGTAGCCAAAACTTCTCCGCCAATTTCAGTTTCATATTTTTCAAATACAGCCTCTGCCTTTTCTGTTCCCTGATAATATAGTTTAATCTTATCTGTCACTTCAAAGTCTGCTTCTTTTCTCATTGTCTGAATCTTGCTGATCAGCTCTCTGACAAACCCCTCTTCCAGCAATTCTTCTGTCAGGTTTGTGTCTAAGACAACTGTGATTCCATTATCACTCTCAGATACATAGCCTTCCATCTGAGCTGTATCGATCAAAAGATCCTCTCTGAACAATGTCACTTCCTGTCCATTTACGTCCAATTTCAAAGCTTCTGTCGCATTCAGTTCATCCATTGCCTGATTTCCGTCTAAGTTTGCTAAAGCTTCTTTGATTCCGCCCAGTAATTTACCGTATTTCGGTCCTACTGTTCTCATCTGTGGTTTAAATGTATAAGAGTAAAGTTTCTCACATCATCTGTGAATTCCATCTCTTTTACGTTCAACTCTTCTTCCACGATTTCCTGATAAAATTTCAGGTAATACTACATTTGATTTTACAAACATCTTTCCAATTGGCTGACGGTTCTTGATATTTGCTGTATTACGGCACGCACGTCCCATAACAACCAGTTTCAGAACTTCGTCCATGTTTGCTTCCAAATCTTTATCGATATAAGCCTCGTTTGCAGCTGGATAATCACATAAGTGAATACTTTCCGGAGCATTTGCATCAATGCTTCTTACAAGATTCTGGTAAATGTCTTCTGTCATAAACGGAATCATCGGTGCAGCCACTTTTGCCACTGTCACAAGTGCTGTGTAAAGTGTCATATACGCATTGATCTTATCCTGCTCCATTCCTTTTGCCCAAAAAACGTTCACGGCTTCTTCTTACATACCAGTTACTCATATCATCTACAAAATCCTGCAATGCTCTTGCACTTTCCGGAATTCTGTAGTTTGCAAGATTATCATCTACTGTCTTGATCAGTGTGTTCAGTTTTGACAGTAACCATTTATCCATAACAGATAATTTATCATATTCCAAATTGTATTTTGTTGCGTCAAATTGGTCGATTTCCGCATAAAGTACGAAGAATGCGTAAGTATTCCACAATGTACCCATGAATTTACGCTGTCCTTCCACAACCGCTTTTCCGTGGAAACGGTTCGGCAGCCATGGCGCGCTGTTTACATAGAAATACCAACGGATTGCATCTGCTCCGTATGTCTCTAATGCATCGAACGGATCGACTGCATTTCCTTTGGACTTACTCATCTTCTGTCCGTTCTCATCCTGTACGTGTCCGAGAACGATAACATTCTTATAAGGCGCTTCATTGAAGATCAATGTGGAGATCGCAAGCAATGAGTAGAACCATCCACGAGTCTGGTCAACCGCCTCTGAAATAAAGTTTGCCGGGAACTGCTGCTCAAATAATTCTTTGTTCTCAAATGGATAGTGGTGCTGTGCAAATGGCATTGCTCCACTGTCAAACCAGCAGTCGATTACTTCCGGAACACGGTGCATCTCTTTTCCACAATGCGGACACTTGATTGTCACAGCGTCGATAAATGGGCGGTGAAGTTCGATGTCATCCGGACAGTTGTCGGACATCTCTTTTAATTCTGCAATGCTTCCAATTGAATGCATATGTCCACATTCACATTCCCATACATTTAACGGAGTTCCCCAGTAACGGTTACGGCTTATTCCCCAATCCTGAACATTTTCAAGCCAATCGCCGAAACGTCCTTTTCCGATGCTCTCCGGAATCCAGTTAATCTTGTTGTTGTTTCTGATCAAATCTTCTTTTACCGCTGTCATCTTGATGAACCATGACTCACGTGCATAGTAGATAAGCGGTGTATCACAACGCCAGCAGTGTGGGTAGCTGTGCTCGAAATTCGGAGCATCAAATAAAAGATTTCTCTTTTCCAGATCTTCTAATACAAATGGGTCTGCTTTTTTACAGAATGTTCCTGCCCAAGGTGTCTCTGCTGTCATCTCACCTTTTTCATCTACTAACTGTAAAAATGGAAGGTCATATTTACGTCCTACCTGAGCATCATCCTCACCAAATGCAGGAGCAATATGAACGACACCTGTACCGTCTGTCAATGTTACGTATGTGTCACATGTCACATAGTATGCTTTTTTATTCAGTTCCACAAATGGGAATAATGGTTCGTATTCTTTTCCTTCTAAATCTGTACCGACATAGCTTTCCAATACTTCGTATGCAGGAGTTCCCTCTTCCGCAAGATTTCCAAGTACTGTGTCAAGCAATGCCTCTGCCATATAGTATGTGAATCCGTCTGCTGCTTTTACTTTTACATAAGTCTCATCTGGGTTCACACAGAGAGCCACGTTTGACGGCAATGTCCAAGGTGTTGTTGTCCATGCCAGAATATAAGCGTCTTCGTCTTTTACTTTAAATCTTACGATTGCGGATTTCTCTTTGACATCTTTGTAACCCTGCGCTACTTCGTGGCTGGAAAGCGGAGTTCCACAACGCGGACAGTAAGGTACAATCTTGTATCCTTTATATAACAATCCTTTATCCCAAATCTGTTTTAATGCCCACCATTCTGATTCAATGAAATCGTTGTGGTAAGTTACATATGGATTTTCCATATCTGCCCAGAAACCAACAGTCGCAGAGAAGTCTTCCCACATCCCTTTATATTTCCAGACACTCTCTTTACAGTGTGCGATAAATGGCTCCAAACCATACTCTTCAATCTGTTCTTTTCCGTCTAATCCAAGCATCTTTTCCACTTCAAGCTCTACCGGAAGTCCGTGGGTATCCCATCCTGCTTTTCTAGGTACCATGTACCCTTTCATTGTACGGTATCTCGGAATCATATCCTTGATAACACGAGTCAACACGTGGCCGATATGCGGTTTCCCGTTCGCTGTCGGAGGTCCGTCATAAAACGTATATGTCTCCCCCTCCTTACGATTTTCCATACTCTTCTCAAAAATCTTGTTATCAGCCCAAAACTTTTCCGTCTTCTTTTCACGATCTACAAACTTTAAATCTGTGGATACCTTCTGATACATTTCTTCTTCCTCCTTCTTATTTGGGGACGTAGTATTTTTCAATTTTACTACGTCCCTAATTGACACATGCCCTGTCCCTTTTTGAAATTTTGATACAAAAAAAACTCCCATCCTGTAATCAGGACGAGAGCTGTAAAACCTTCGTTATACCACCTATTACACCATACTGACATATGCGTTCCTGCTAACGGTGGAATCCCGGCAGTACCTATTGGACAACTTCGTTCGGTCACTGCAACTCAGAAGTGATCTTCAAATATATTCTACTCGTATCAGGCTCTCACCATCCCTGACTCTCTTTGACTTTAAAATATATCCTACTGTCTTCGTCAACGTTTTTTCATATATCACTAACATTATAAAAAGAAACCCTTGGTTCGTCAAGGGTTTCTCTATTTTTTCTCTTACTCTGCGACTTCTGATCCTTCAATAATTTCTCCTTGTTCCACTCGGTTGATCAAATCCTCAATGTTTGCAACCGATGTCTCATCCGGATATGTAACATAGAGCGGACCTGAGCTAGCTGCCGAATAACAGATATCTTTTCCTCCGGTTCCCTCCGCTGCGACTGAATAAATATTCCAGCTTCCGCCTTTACTCAACTGTGTCTTGATCAAAGATTGGATCTGTTCCTGAGACATGTTAGTCTCTACATTTCCACTTACGTCGTCGATAATTGAGTTCGCTTTCATAAGCATCTGAGGCGAAATCATTTTCTTGATCATGGCCGTGATAACTGCCTGCTGATTCTTTCCTCTCTGGTTATCTCCGCCCGGCACATTCTCACGTTCTCTTGAGAATGCCAGCGCTTCTTCACCGTTAAAATGGTTGATTCCCTGTTGTACATCCATGACATGTTCCGAGTTCTTACTTGTCGTAAATGCATACTCAGAATATACATCAACACCACCTAAATGGTCTACAATGTCAATTAAAGAAGTAAAGTTAATTCTGGCATAAAATGGAATCTCAACTTGATACAACTCTTCCAATGTCTTCATTGAAACATCCACACCATAATTTCCGGCATGTGTCAGCTTATCATTCTCCCCTCCGGAAATGCCCGGAATCGGCACATAGTAATCTCGCGGTGTAGTAACCAAAAGAATCTGATGCGTCTTTGGATTCACTGTGGCAATGATATTCACATCACTTCGGCTTGTCTGTTCAATATCCCCATACACATCAATACCACTGATATACACACTGAATGGATCCTGTATGCTCGTATCCACCGACGTGCTGGCAAGTTCTTTCTTAATCTTGTGCTCATAAATAATACGAACACTCTTTTTATATCCTGCAAATGACTCAGAAATATTATCTGTATAACCTTCATTGTAAATAATCGCATCTACTTTTTTATCATGCAGTGCCTCTGCCTGTTCCTGAAGATCTTGATATTCAACTACCGTTATGTCTTTTCCAAGCTCCTCGGAAACCATCTGAATAGCTGCCTCCATATCCGTTCTTCCCATCTTATACTGAACACCAAACGTGTAATTCTCAGTATCTTTGATATCTTTTGCCGGGTCATCTTTTAATACAGCTACAACCATATTATCAATCTTATAGTTGCCTCCCGTAATCTTGTCCAATGCCCCGTTCGCCTTTCCGATATAATATGTTCCGACGCTGATCACCATAATCAGGACTACACTCAATATCTTTCCGCCAATTGCTTTCTTCTTTCTATTCAACTGCGTAAATAGTGTAAGCCCAAGCAGCAACAATAGAATACCTCCGATTATAAGCATGTATTTCAACGGAATAATTCCTATAATGTGGAGCATACCAACACATAACATCGACACAATTGCCTGAATTGTGACAAGAGTCAATCCTACCTTGTGCGGCTTTGCTCTCCCTCTGCGTCTTACATTTTTCCTGTTTTTATTTTTTCTGCGCTTTCTAGATCTTGTTTTTCCATCCTCGTCCAAACTCTGCCGATCTCTTGCGTTCTCCAGTTTTCTTTTTTTCCTCTGCTGTAATTCCTCAAATGCCTCTCTTTGCTCTTGATTTGTCCTTTTTCTAATCATTTAATGAATCCTCTTTCGCATGTTTCACATTTTGCTTCATTTAAACTCAATGATTATATCATATTCTGTCGAAAATTACGAACATTTTAAGATATTTTTAATAAAAAGGCATTTTCACATTTCCTACTCGTCTAAAATTCCTGCTTCCCGAAATTTTCCCACTACAGCTGCAGTATCCTTTTTTGCCTGCTTTTCCTCCACGTCATATTCTTCCATTAGCGCTTTCACCAGCTGCTCTTGCGTACATTCTTTTTCCAAATTTCTCCACAGAAATGCTCCTGTCTCATTCAATTGTATCATGCCGTGGAACTGTCTGCTCTCTCCTTCCACCGGAACTGCCGCAAACACTCCTGCTACCTCTCTCAATATAAATCCTTCTCTAATTTTCATGCTCTGATTTTTCCTCCAATCCCATCTCTTTCATACATGCTCTTATCTTTTTATTCTGATCCTGATTTCTAAGCGTGCGAAATTCTCCGATTATCTTTCCCGGAGAACATATCACTTTTTTTGTCAAACGATGTATCCACGCCATCCAAATTCTCCGTGGGTATTGTGCCAGCCACGGATATGCAACAATTAACTGTTCCTGGTTTGGAAATATCCTCTGCAGGAAATAAGCTTTTTTATTCTCATATCGATTGACCTCTGTCTGTAAATGAAACTGAAAAAGACCATAAGTTCCACTCTGTACTATATAATTCCAGACCGGCTCTTTTTCAAGGCTCTCACCACATTTTCCTTTTTGAAGCAACTCCCTGATTTTCTTTTCCATTGTAAAAAGTTTTGCCTGAGTTAGCTGATTTTCCACAATTTTTTGTATTGCAGCAACTCATCTTTGTGTTTTCAAACACAAGAAAATCTAACAGCATCCGTATCCCTGCTCCTCCATGCTCGAAGTGCTTCGCCATATGTCCTGTCTGGTACAGATAAAAATCTTCCCAGGACATCTGATACTCTGTCTGACATCCTTCTTTTTTTGTGCTTCGTTCCCAGACTCCTTCCATATAATTATCCAAAGTCTCATAGCCTGTCCCACAGTCTTTGTGAATTTCTACTGTCATACAAGGCTCTTTCTGATAGACATCATGATGCCCTCCCTTATGCAGGACCCGATATCCAAGCTTTTCCATCAGCACAGATACCCGCTCAAGATCTTTTGTCTTTACTAAGATATCCAAATCTGTCAAAAACCGCATGTCCTGAGAAGGATACTCGTATTTTAACAAACCGCCTTTCAGCAGCATCCGCTCAATGCCTTCCTCCTCAAAAAGTTTTGTCAGCTTTTCATATTCATGGTATTGTATCGTCTCCCGCATAATTCCGGATAATCTTGCTTTTTGAAACTGCTTTTTTACTTCATCCGGTATCTGTTCACAATATTCTTTATTCAGGCATAGTTGTTCCACCGCATACGCCACAATATTTTCAATGCGATGATAAGCACTTATCTCATATATCTTCTGCCAATTCTGGCCGCACATTCGGAAACGGCACGTTCACCTTTCCCACAACTGCACATGCCATATAAAATATGTACTCGGCTTCCCTTTCTGTCGTCATCTGCTTCTCCTTTTTATCTGAAAAGAACCGGCAAATCTGTAAAAATCCGCCAGTCCTTTTCCACTCTTACTCATCCGGTTACATTAGATTACTCCCAACCTGTGCCAGGCATAACTAGATCATTATCTCCCCATGTGTCATCGTCGTTTTGACCGCTCAATGTCATCTGCATCTGGATATCTCCTTCAAACGCAAACACTTCCACAGCATCCGGCATTCCGCGTAAGACTGGGTATCCTTTATTGGATGCCGTATCTGTATTCCAAATAGACGTATTTAACATCATAGAGTATGCATAGAACGTCGGTGATGTCAAACCTCCGGTCCACGACTCCGGCTCACTGATTGCCCAGTGCGATGGAACTGTTCCCGGTTTTGCAGGAGAATGGTAAATCTTAACCCAGTTGCTCAATTCTGATGCATCATCTACATGTGTAATCTTCCATCTTGTATTTGAAGAAGATATAACTGTCTTTTATGCAGGACAAAAACAAAGCCCATCGGCTCAACGGTTCTTACCTGCCCTCCAACTGTCTGTAGATTTTCCTCTTATTTCCTTTTACTGTCATTCGCTGTTCTAGTCCTTCCTTAGTATATTGCCTGTTCCCCAGCCCGGTTCCTTTACAATTGGGAGCTGTTCTGCCGGCTCTTCCGGCTCTGTCTGTTGCTCATCATTGTTATCTGAAGGTTTGTCCGTTTCTGACTGATTCTCCTCCTCTGATGGCTGCTCCACTTCTGATTGCTGAATTTCCTATGACTGTGTATTTGTTTCTTTCGATGCTGTATCCTGCTTATTCTGTTCATCCTGCCCTGTCGATGCTACAGCTTCTGCCAACTTTTCTTCCAATTTCTTTTGTTCCTTTTTCGTAAGTTCTTTTCCTTCAAATGCATCGGGCTCTGCCACATTGTCCCTCGCATTTATATTTTGTATTTCCTGCACCTCATCTGGTCTTCTCTTTTCACTGTACTTTTGAGACTTACTTTGTCTGTTCCACAAAAAAATCCCTGCTGAAATACAAAAATACACACCGCTATACTTTCCCGCGATCCATAGTACTTTTTTTACTAAATCTTTTTTCTATCCAAACATTTTTCATCCTTTCCTCTTCTTATTTGTAAATTTTTCAACAAAAAAACTGAGGTATGTCTATTTGTGGGCAGGCCTCAGTTTCTCTATTCACTTATGAGTAGTCTTTTCTAACTAATCGCTCTCTAGTATACAATAGACTATTTCCTCAGTGCAAGTGTAATTTTTTCCAATTATTCTCTTTTCATTCGCTGCTGTCTCTGATGTCTCATGCGAGCTCTCTTGCGGCGTTCTTTTATTTTTTTTCTCTTATAAGCTAACAGAAGAATCAATGCAAATGCGAAAAGAATCACAATCCCTAAAATGACCAGTAAAACTACAACTACTGTTGGAAGTCCTTCTTCTTTCTTTGTCTCTTTCTTCTCCGCTTTTGCAGTCTTCTTTTCCTCTATTCCATGTATCTTATTATAATATTTATCGGTAATAGTCACAGGCACTTTTCCAACTTCCTGACCTTGATAAGTGTAGATCAAAGTTCCACTTTTATCTCCCAGCTCTGTTGGCTCCTGCAGTGTGGCATCCAATTTATCAAAAGTCACTCCTGACGGCACATGACATATGCATTCTCGTCGACAGACTTTATATTTTTGTCGGTAACCTGTTCTTTCGTTACCGGAACCTTTGAAAAATTATCAAACGCATAATCCAGCATTGCTCTCGTGTCTACATATGCATTCTGTCCGCCTCCGTGAACCCTGAGAGTAACCGCCACAAGATTCTTATCATCCTTTGTCGCAAATGTTACAAGTGTCGTCAATGCCTGATCTGTATATCCTGTCTTTCCTCCTACACAGTACTCATAATAATTGCGGTTTCCCTGAAACAGCATCTTATGATTCTGCTGAAATGTTCTTGATTCGCTCGTAAGCGCAGTCGGTCCAATTGTGTACTGACGAGTACCTGTTATTTTTCGAAACTCTTCATATTTAAATGCGGCAGCTCCGATCAAAGCCATATCATGTGCCGAAGTATAATGTTCATCATTATGAAGTCCGTTTGCATTTACAAAGTGTGAATTTGTGCCTCCCAGTTCAGCCACTTTCTCATTCATCATATTGATAAAATTATCGTATCCGCCATTTACACTGTTTGCAATGGCATAAGACACCTCGTTCGCCGAAGCGAGAAGCATTCCATACAAGGCATCTTCCATCGAAATCTCTTCGCCAACTTTCATTCCGATATGTGCATCTCCATATTCGAGAAAATCAATACAATTCTGTGTGAATTTCACCCGATCTGTCAACTGGCTGTTCTCCAAAGCGACCACTGCAGTCAAAATCTTTGTAATGCTCGCCGGATAATGCTGATCATCTATTTTCTTTGCATAGAGAATGGCGCCACTATCCATATCCATTACAATTCCCGATTCGCTGTAAATATTCGGTCCGACAGGCCATCCGGCCAGCGCATTCGAATCCACTTCCTGATTATAGACACTGTCTACTTCTTCCGCCGGAATCTGCTGATCTACCTGTATCTTTGCTGCATCCACATTCATTCCCACGGTTCCCATCACTAAAATGCCGGCAATCAGACCCGATAACAGCCTTTTTCTAAATCTCATTTTCTTTCCTCCACAGTATGTAACTTAAAATCTATTTTGTATTATAAATTATTTCTATATTTCCCGCAATAACAACTTATTGTGGTATAATAGGGATATCAAATAAATCTGGAAAGGGGTTGTTTTTATGAGTAAACGAATTATTACAATCGGAAGACAATTTGGAAGTAACGGACGTCTAATCGGGATTGCGTTGGCAGAACGTCTCGGAATCAACTGTTATGACAAGGATCTGATCAAACTTGCCTCAGAACACACAGATATTCCATATGACCAACTGAAACTGGTTAGACGAAAAAAGAGAAAAACCTTGGCGGTATCAAGTAGACGAAACAGCAATATCGATCGTCACTATCGTTACGGTCACATTGATGAGATTCTGTTCAACCTGCAGTCAAAGATTATCAAAGAAATGGCTTCAAAAGAAGACTGCATTATTGTGGGACGCTGCGGTAATTATGTGCTCCGCGATGAAGAAAGATGTAAAAATATCTATCTGTACGCCCCTTTAGATGTCCGTATCTCAACCATTATGGAGCGATACCAACTAGATGAAAAGGGCGCTCACTCCTTAGTGCGCAAGATGGATAAAGACAGAAGCTACTATTTCAACTACTACACCGACCAGAGCTGGGATGAGATGAACACTTATGATCTGAGCATAGACACAAGTGCATTTACCGTTGATGAGATTGTCGATCTGCTTGAGATGGTTTATAACAAATTGTAAATAACTGTATGGCTCGAACGATTGAGCCTTGATATGACAACAAGGGAGATATCGCCGTGTATCTCCCTTTAGTTTTTTCTTTCACAAGTGTCAGACAGATGAATGCTCATTTCATGCCACTGCTCGCCGCCCCAATTAGACTCTCCGATGCCATGATCATGAAAACCAAATTTTTCATACATATTTACTTTCTCTTCTACACAGGTCAAAATGACTAACTTGCGATTCTTTTCCCGCTCTCTTCTCAAATATTCATCCACTAGCGCTCTCGCCAATCCCTGACCTCTATGGTCCGGAAGCACATCCAGACCAAGCAGCATAATGTTCTTTCCTTCCGGATTATGTACGCTGGCATCTGTAAAAAATCATCGGTGAGATGTTCCCGATCTGTTGCCAAACCATTGAGAAATCCTGCTAATTTTCCTGTCTCCCTATCCACTGCTACCAAAAACAAATCCGGTGCCTTTTTTATACGTGCTGCCATGTGCTCATAAGAACACGCTTCATTTGGCGGAAAACAGATTTGTTCAATCTCTGCTGCTTGTTCCGTCTCCTCTAGTCGAATCATTCGAAATTCATATTTTTGTAAAATTGTTTCCATCTTATTCTCCCTCTAATGCTCTTTTTCTTACCTGCCCAATATTGTACATATCAACTTGTCAAACGCCTCTTCAAATCTTTTATTATCCAACTCCGTTCTTTTTGCAGGTCCTTTTAGATGATGCCGTTTTTTTGTATTTCTCGCTTTTTTTGCCAAATGGCGTTCCATTAGCATCTGATCTATATTTTCATTTGTGTACCATTTTCCACTCTGATGAATACCATAAGCACCTTTTCCGAGAATCATAGCAGCCACGCCATAATCCTGAGTCACGACAATATCTCCTCTTTTGCAGATGCTGACTAATTTAAAGTCAACCGCATCTGTCCCAGCACCGACAGTCACAACTTGACTGTATGAAGACTCCAGTACGTGATTGGTATCACATAATAAAATTACCGGTATCTGATATTTTTGTGCAATCAGCTCTACAATAGTTACTACCGGGCAAGCATCTGCATCCACTAAAATTTTCACATTCTCGTTCATAATAATACCTACCTGTGCCAGTTCTGCTGAATCTGCAATTTATTCTCCCTCTTTTTATAAAAGTTTCTCACTATCTGAACTTACTATCAACGCCGTACACTCTTGCGCAAAAGATGATCCGCCTTGTAATAAATGCCCGTTTTGGATCGACTTCATCTCAAGCCTGACCAAAGCGGGCATTTTGTATATAATATACCGCAGAATGGACTGCTTGTCTACGGTGTTTTGACTACTGATAATGTAAATATCTGAAAACCGATAGCCTCTCGGCAGACAGAAGCCTTTTTTTATCTCATCAGGCATTTCATGTGCTGGCAGCAATAAAGCGGTTTTATTCCTTCGGAACCCTTTTTGATTATAAATCCGACTCCACCGGGATGTGTATTCAAAAAAGTATTTTGATCTTTCATTTGACGCGAGAGCTTGTCCACAATGTTCCATCCTAAATGAAGTCCCTGATAATCAGGATCAACAGCCACATTTAAAATCAGTGCATGCGCTCCATCGGAAATTGCTCTCGCACAGCCGATTAATGTTTCGTTATCGTATGCATACTGTACATACTGACTTTTAGAAAATGTGTCTTTTGTCACATGTTCGTTTCGTTTCCCTCCAAAAGCTTTTTCTAACAGCGCATTTACCTGATGATAATCGGCACGGTCAGATTTATCGGAATAAAAAACCTTAAATTTTTGTTTATCCGATTTCTTCCCGACCGGAAACATTCCTGTAAGAGGCTCAAATTCCGTTTCATATCGATACCCGATTGGCAGGTATAATCCACTTTCGGTCAGTTCTTTTTCCTGTGCATCACTTAACACTTTTCCTACATATGTAAAGGAATTTTTTGGAGCGTCGAAAACCGATTTCTTCATACAAATCCAGTTTATCCGGCGTGGCTGTCACAAAAATTTCCTGTCCCTGCAGTTTTAAAATCATTTCACGGATAAGTTTCTTTTCCGTTTCCGCCTTATCAGCCCATACATCACAAATCAATGCCCAGTCATATCCGTCAGACAGCGCGCAGATTGCTCCTGTCTTCTTTTCATCACAATATGAAAAAATCTGAATCTTACTTCCACTTCTTTCTTCCCTATATTCAATACCCATGTAAAACACTCTCTTTCTCAGCCATATCTCAAATTTGTTAAATATAATATTCCGGATCCAGTAACAAAATGTCAATAGTTTTTTAATCACTTTTTTCAAAAATAAGCAAAAAAAATAGAACGCATAGATTTCTCTATACGCTCTACGTTCAGATTTCATATTAAATTTTTGCGTCTTGTGAATCATTTACCAGTCCTTCTAGCTCTTTTTCATTTTTTTCATCTTCAACAGGTTTCTTTCCGGTAATATCCTTATATGCTTCTTTCACACCATTCTTCACAGCCCACTTAATGACAAAATATAGTGCTATCAAAATAACAATTGCGGTTCCTCCGCTTATGCCTAATTCATTCCACATAATTCAATCCTCCAAATTCAAATTCCTCAGTTTCAAAAACTGGAATTTCTATTTGTGTTGCCATGTCATTACATAATCTTTTTCTCCGGTAGCCTCATCTAAGCCACTATGCTGAATCTCAAATTCTTCTCTCTTATAAAAAGATATTGCCCGTGCGTTCTTTTGGTATACGTTCAAGTGCAACTTATTCCTTTTATCCTTTGCATAATTCAGCAGAATTTTACCTATACCCTGCGATTGCATTTCACCAGA
>ENA-OQAB01000540-OQAB01000540.1-human-gut-metagenome-genome-assembly--contig:-NODE-540-length-20246-cov-3.793479_pt1 | contig 20246 bp, 21 predicted proteins | sample MGYA00242490_ERZ504517 | MGnify/ENA primary metagenome ERZ504517 (study PRJEB26092, sample SAMD00036298) | human gut metagenome | host: Homo sapiens | study: EMG produced TPA metagenomics assembly of...
GGACCTGCGATCCAGGGGAAAAAATTGCAAGGGGGTAATCTGCAATTGTTGTTCTGCTGATCATTGCAATTTGCAGGAAATAAGCGAAAATAAAGCAGAAGAAATATCAGAACGAAGAGAGGTCGACAGTATGAAAGAAGTAGATGCAAGAGGACTTTCTTGTCCGGAACCGCTGATGATGACAGCAGATGCATTAAAAAATGAAAAAGGTCCGGTGAAAGTGCTTGTCAGTGAAGTGAATCAGAAGATGAATGTGGAAAAGTATGCAAAGAGCCATGGGAAAACTTACAAATCCAGAGAAATTGGATCAGAATTTGAGATCATTATCGAGTAAGGCGACGGAAGATACATACTAATTAGACAGTACAGAAAAAATATGCTCTGCCTGATGAAATATCATCATTGGGCAGGGCATTTTTTGTACTGGTTTTTGAAAAAGTTTTTCGGTTACATCTATACTTTGAATGACATATCATGTATAATAAATTTATTGTGGTGCAAAAAGAAAGGGAACTTTCCAAGGGCACAAAGTGCGGAAGATTCCGCTTTAGGATAGTATCGTTAGCCGTTGATTTGATGGCAAGAGGCGGTTGACAGGAAGGAACGGGTTTGAAGAATGAGTGAAAAAGAACTGAGCGCGGAGGAAATCAAAAGAAATACATTGCCACTTTTACGGCATGCGGAAACCATTTATGTGTTGATGTCTGTATGCACAAAGATGCCGTATGTTGTCTGTGATCCGGAGACATATGACGATGAGGTAATTGTATTTGTCAATGAGCAGGCAGCAAAGCAGGAGGCAGTCCGTCTTCTGCAGCAGGGAGAACCGGTTCAGGTTGTATCAGTAAAGAATGAGTCCTTGCTGGCATTTTACATCAGCCTGCTTCCAATTGGGGCAAATTGTCTGAGGGTGAATAAAGGAACACAGATCGAGACGGTGGTTCAGTTAGATGAACTGATCCGAAGACCAGATGGAGACCATCTTCCAGAGGGACAGATCCGTATTGAGAATCCGGAGTTACATTTGACGGCGCTGTATTTTGCACAGGAATTTCGCAAGAAGAGAGAGGGCGGGATTACTGAAGAAATTAAAGAGTTAAATGAAGAGATGCTGGCACATTTCCGTAGGGGGAAATATATTGTTGCAGTACAGAAAGAAGGGCAGCAGATTCCGATTCTGAGAGAAAAGGATGGACAAATGTATCAGCCATTATTTACAGATATTCAAGAATTTAACAAGTTTAACAAAGAGAAAAACTTAAAGGCAGCGATCATAGAGTTTTCAAATCTGCCAAAATTTCTGGCGCCGGAGGCAAAAAGGTGTGATCATTAATCCAAAATGCAGTGAATATCAAATTGGATATGGCACGTCCAAAACAACCGTCAGAAGAGCAGAATCAGGCACAGGCAACGGAACAAAAACAGGCAGAAGTGTAGCAGACAGAGTGGTCAGTAAATCAGGAAGCAGTAGAAAATAGAAACAGATATATGGAAAAGAAAAGTACCTTTGGCGGACACAAAATACAGAGTGTCTTCCGAAGGTATTTTTATTGCATGGAAAATCTTCCGACAGACAGAAACAAAAGTGGAGGGTTTGTTTCTTTTTTAGAAAGGGATATTGATTTTTGAGTCAAATATGCTATATTTGTTACATTCAAAGGAGGAGAAGCGTATGAAAGAACGCGTGTTAAAGGAATATTTTTCCATTCCGAACTTGATGGGATATTTTCGGATTTTGTTAATCCCGGTATATTTATTCCTTTATATTCGGGCGGAGACAACGGAAGAATATTATATGGCTGCAGTTGTGCTGCTTGTTTCTTTCCTGACAGATCTTTTTGATGGAAAGATTGCAAGAAGATTCGATATGGTGACGGAATTTGGGAAGATTTTAGACCCTGTGGCAGATAAGTTGACACAAGGGGCGATGGCGATCAGTTTTTCCTATAAATATCCGGCGATGGGGATTTTGCTGTTCGTGTTTTTAGGAAAAGAGTGCCTGATGGCAATACTTGGCTTATATATGATGAAAAAAAATTATCGGATGGATGGAGCACAGAAGCATGGAAAGGTATGTACAGCGGTACTTGATCTTGTGATGATCCTTGTATTGATTCTTCCGGGCATGTCGATTTTGATCGTCAATGTTCTTGCTGGAATTGCAATCATAGTCATGCTTAGTTCCTTGGCATTATATTTGAAGATGTACTGGAAGGTGTGGAAGAGTATTGCAGGAGGAAACCGAAAAAAAGGAAATAGAGAATGCTTCTGAGAAAGAGAAGGAGGATAAGAAAAAGCAGGAAGCAAACATTCAGGAGAGAGAGGAAGGGGAATCGAAGAAGAAAGGCAGGAGAGGTCGTATGTGGAAAATCATACTGACAGTATGTATCATTGTTGTAATTATTGCAGTTGTTCTGATTCCTTATTTAAAACAGCCTAAAATTACAGAAGAAACAAAGAAAAATTTCAGTGTAGAAAAATTTTATGGAGAAAGCGCATCGGGAGAGCGGGCGAAAATCATACCGGAAAATGGGGAAGCTTTGGAGGAGCGGATCCGCATGATTTCGCAGGCGAAGGAAGAGATTATTTTATCTACCTATGATATAAAGGCAGATATCAGTGGAAAGCAGGTGCTTGCTGCATTATTGGATGCGGCAGATCGAGGAGTGAAAGTATCCATCGTAACGGATGGGGTTCCTTATGTGACTTCCATCTGGGGAAATCCTTATTTTCTTGCACTTGCAGGACAGGAAAATGTAGAGATCAAAATCTATAATCCACTTCGTTTCTGGCAGCCGTGGAAACTCATGGGACGTCTTCATGACAAATATCTGATCGTAGACCGGTCAATGTACATTTTAGGAGGAAGAAATACATATGACTTCTTCCTCGGAGACCAGCCGGGCTATCAAAACTATGACTGGGATATACTTGTCTGTGTACCAGAAGGAAAGAAAGACACATCTTTAGAGCAGGTAAGAGATTATTTTTCATCTGTGTGGAAGATTTCAGACTGCAAGCTGTATGGAAAGAGCCCGATCTGGAAGTGGAATCCGTCGGTGAAAACGGCAGAAGGAGAATTGCGCAGACGTTACAAGGAGATTGCAAAAGAGCATCCGGACTGGATCATGGAAAAAGATTACACAGAAGAGACAGTAGAAGTGAAAAAGATGACATTGCTTTCAAATCCGACGCATGTCTATGCAAAAGAGCCGGTTGTTTTTTATGAGATGACGGAACTGATGAAGCAGGCAGATCATGAAGTGTTTTTTCATACACCTTATATTATCTGTAATGACTGGATGATGAGACAGCTTGTAGAGGTATGTGAAGGTGAAAAAGAAATCCGGATGATGACGAACTCTGTAGCGAACAATGGGAATCCATTTGGTGCGATGGATTATCGGAGAAATCGGGGGAAAATCATTGACACTGGCGTACAGATCATGGAGTATGACGATGGCGTTTCTTACCATGGAAAATGTTTTACGATCGATGGGCGTCTGACCGGAATCGGCTCCTTTAACTGGGATATGCGAAGTGCCTATCTAGATACAGAACTGATGCTTGTAGCTGACAGTGAGGAACTGACCAGACAGATGAATCAGGCCATGGCAAAGTATGAAGAAAAGGCATTGAAAGTTGTAGATGAGAGTCAGTATGATCTGAAAGAAGGACAAAAGCCAAGGAAACTTAGCGACAAGAAAGCATTTCGGATCAAAGTACTCGATATATTTGGCTCCTGGGCAAGATTTTTAATGTGAATTAATTGACAATAGCAGAAAAATTATGTATACTGGACAAGACATGGAAGAACAGAGCAATCGGGTTCCATGCAAATATTTATTGACCACCCACAGATGTGGGGAAAGGCCATACGGACAGCCGGGTCAACTGCCGATAGGTGATATTATTACCGTTATTGATTGAGTTAGAAGCTCAATTTTATAAGTTGGTTACTTTATAACCAGTGCGTGAATGCGTGCATCAACTTGTGAAATGGTCAATAAGAGTAGTAAAAGTAAAGTATTTGCTATATAGACTCTAAGCTTTGTTATTCTATTAAAAAAATGGAAGAGATTTCGATTACTGATTACAGTAGGAGAAATGTAGATTGAGATAGAATAAAATATAGATTAAAACGCAAGTAATGGAATGGATTCACATTATTTGCGTTTTTTTAGTGTCTGGGAAATTACTTTGGAGTTCTTGCAATCAAAAAGATACTGCGTGTGGGGATAGCGACTCGCAGAGAGCAGATCGGAAAATATGCTGGGGGAAAGGCAAATGGAAAATAAAATCAGATTGTATGGATTTAACAATCTTACAAAGGTATTAAGTTTTAATATTTATGATATCTGCTATGCGAAGACGGCGCGGGAGCAGAAAGATTATGTGGCATATATTGATGAGCAATATAATTCCGAGAGGCTTACGAATATTCTTGTAAATCTGACGGATATGATCGGTGCAAAAATCTTAAATATTGCAAAACAGGATTATGAGCCTCAGGGGGCTTCCGTGACAATTTTAATCTCAGAGGAGAGCAAACTGCCAAGTGGCGAAATACAGCTTGCGCATTTAGATAAGAGTCATGTGACGGTTCATACTTATCCGGAATACCATCCGGAGAGCTGTCTCGCTACGTTCCGGGTAGATATTGAAGTTGGAACATGTGGGGAGATTACACCGCTTTCTACATTGAATTATCTGATTCAGTCGTTTGACTCTGATATTATTACGATGGACTATCGGATCCGGGGATTTACAAGAGACGTGGATGGGAAGAAACTGTTCATGGACCACAAGATTGCATCGATCCAGGAATACATTATGCCGGAGATTTTAAGAAGATACGATGCGATTGACATTAATGTGTACGAGGCAAACCTGTTTCACACGAAGATGATGGTAAAAGAGTTGGATCTTCAGGACTATTTGTTTAAGACAGATGTCTATGAATTACCGCCGACCAAAAGACTGGAGATCATCAATAGTCTGAGGCGGGAAATGATTGAGATTTTCAGTGGAAGAAATATTTTTAGAGAGTTAGAAATATCTGGTCAGACAGCCGGATCATGGAATCGAAGTTACGAAAACGAATCCATGACAGGAGGATAAAAAATGGAAAAATTATCACAGACAAGAGCGCCGATCTACGAGGCGTTAGAAGCGTTCAGAAAGCAAAGAGTTGTTCCGTTTGACGTGCCGGGACATAAAAGAGGGAGAGGAAATCCCGAGCTTGCAGAGCTTTTAGGAGAAAAATGTGTGGGAATGGATGTCAATTCTATGAAGCCGCTAGACAATCTGTGTCATCCAATCTCGGTGATCCGGGAAGCTGAGGAACTGGCGGCAGAGGCATTTGGAGCAGCACATGCATTTCTGATGGTCGGAGGAACAACCTCGGCGGTACAGAGTATGGTGCTTTCCACTGTGAAGCGAGGGGAGAAGATCATTCTTCCGAGAAATGTACACCGGAGCGTGATGGGAGCAATGGTGTTGTGCGGAGCGATTCCGGTATACGTCAATCCGGAGTGCGATGACAGACTGGGGATTCCGCTTGGGATGAGTGTGAAAGCAGTTGAGAAGGCAATTCTGGAAAATCCGGATGCGAAAGCGGTGCTTGTTAACAATCCGACTTACTATGGGATCTGTTCTGATTTAAGAAGTATCGTAGCGCTTGCACATGCCCATGGGATGCTCTGCCTTGCCGATGAGGCGCATGGCACACATTTTTACTTTGGGGATAATCTTCCGGCATCTGCGATGGCGTGCGGGGCAGACATGGCAGCAGTATCGATGCATAAGTCGGGGGGAAGTCTGACGCAGAGCTCTCTTCTTTTGACCGGACCGGAGGTGCATGAAGGGTATGTCAGGCAGATCATTAATCTGACACAGACGACAAGTGGTTCCTACTTGCTGTTGTCAAGCCTTGACATTTCCAGAAGGAATCTGGCGCTTCGCGGGAAAGAAATATTTGAAAAAGTAATCCGGATGGCAGAGTATGCGAGAGAAGAGATCAATCAAATCGGTGGGTACTATGCCTATGGGAAGGAAATTTGCAATGGAGACAGCATCTATGATTTTGATATCACGAAGTTGTCGGTACATACAAGAGAAATCGGGCTTGCGGGGATTGAAGTGTATGATCTCCTGCGGGATGAATATGATATTCAGATCGAGTTTGGTGATCTTGGAAATATTCTTGCATATCTTTCCATCGGAGATCGCCCGAGGGATATCGAGCGTCTTGTCAGTGCGCTTTCGGAAGTGCGGAGAAGAGTTTGGGGAACCAAGCGTAGGCCTTCTTTCCCAGGAATATATCGAACCGAAGGTGATCGTTTCTCCGCAGACAGCCTTTTATGCGGAGAAGGAATCACTTCCACTAAAGGAAAGTGCAGGGAGAGTGTGCAGTGAATTTGTGATGTGCTATCCTCCGGGAATTCCGATTCTGGCACCGGGGGAGAAAATTACAGAAGAGATTCTGGAATACATTGTTTATGCAAAAGACAAGGGATGCTCTATGACCGGACCGGAAGATCCGGACATTGAGCGGCTGAATGTGCTGAAAGGAGTGTAGGGAAGATGGAACTATGGTTTTCTGAGGTACAGACACCTCATGTAAAATTTTCAGTGAGAGTTGACAGACAGCTTTATAGTGGAAAAAGTGAATTCCAACGGATTGATGTGTTTGAGTCGCCGGAGTTCGGCCGAATGCTTGTGTTGGATGGTTACATTATGCTGACGGAGAAGGATGAATTTATTTATCATGAGATGATGACACATATTCCGATGGCGGTGCATCCATCCGTGAAAAATGTGCTTGTGATCGGCGCGGGAGACGGAGGGATTATCCGAGAGCTGACAAAGTATCCGGAAATTGCACACATTGATATGGTGGAAATCGATGAGCAGGTTGTGGAAGTGTGCAGGAAATATCTTCCACAGACTGCCTGCCGGCTAGATGATCCGAGGGTGGAGATTCATTATGAGGATGGGCTTCGGTTTGTGCGGAGCCGGGAAAATCAGTACGATCTGATCATTGTTGACTCGACGGATCCATTTGGACCGGGCGAAGGACTTTTTACAAGAGAGTTTTATGGAAATTGTAACAAAGCCTTGAAAGAGGACGGAATCATGATCAACCAGCATGAAAGTCCATTTTATGATGAAGATGCTATTTCCTGCCAGAGAATGCACAAACGGATCGTGGAATCTTTCCCGATCAGCAAGGTGTACCATGCGCACATTCCGACCTATCCGTCCGGACACTGGCTGTTTGGATTCGCATCAAAAAAAATATCATCCGCTCAGAGACTTAAATGATATTGCATGGAACATGAGAGGAATCTCTTGCAGATATTATACGACGACACTCCACAAGGGAGCGTTTTATCTGCCGTACTACGTAGAGGAGATGTTAGAAAATGTTGAATAAAAATGTAGAAGTATTTATGGCATGTGAAAAGGAAGCACATGAGGCGGACATCGTATTGTTCGGTGCGCCGTTTGATTCGACGACGTCTTACCGGCCCGGCACACGGTTTGGAAGCAGTGCGATCCGCAGAGAATCTTATGGGATCGAGTGCTACAGTCCTTACCAGGACAAAGATTTGGAAGATACGAAGGTGATGGATTGTGGAGATCTGGAGCTTTGCTTTGGAAATACAAAAAAGGCGCTTGCGCAGATTGAAGAACAGGCAAAAGAAATCTTAGATAACTCTGCAATCCCATTTATGCTCGGAGGAGAGCATCTTGTGACGCTTGGTGCATTTAGGGCAGTTTTGGAAAAATATCCGGATATCCATATCATTCATTTTGATGCCCATGCGGACTTGCGGGAAGAATATTTAGGAGAGCAGCTTTCGCATGCTTCGGTAATCCGAAGATGCTGGGATCTTGTCGGAGACGGAAGAATTTACCAATTTGGTATCCGTTCCGGTGACCGGGAAGAATTTTATTGGGCAAAAGAGCATGTGACAATGAAAAAATTTGACTTTGAGGGACTTGAGGAAGTGTTGGAGAAACTGGAAGGAATGCCGATTTATTTCACACTGGATCTGGATGTGTTGGATCCATCTGTCTTTCCGGGAACCGGGACACCGGAGCCGGGAGGAGTTACCTTTGATGCACTGAGAAAAGCGGCTGAGAAAGTGTGCAGCCGGGCAAATGTTGTCGCCTGTGATGTAAATGAATTGAGCCCGCACTATGATCCAAGCGGCATCTCGACAGCAGCGGCATGTAAGATTGTAAGAGAAATGTTGCTTGCGCTGAGTAAGTAGAAAAGTTTCCGAAGAAGTTAAACAAAAAATGAAAGAAAACAAGAGGAAAGAAACAAGGAGGAACAAAAAATGGGTAAAGTGTTGATTGTAGGATGTGGAGGAGTTGCTTCAGTGGCAGTGCATAAATGCTGTCAGAACAGTGAGGTATTTGAAGAGATTTGTCTTGCGAGCAGAACAAAATCAAAATGCGATGCGCTGAAAGAAAAACTCGAAGGAACGACAAAAACAAAGATCACAACTGCACAGGTAGATGCGGATAACGTGGAAGAACTGATTGCACTGATCGAAAAGGAAAAACCGGATGTTGTCTTAAATCTTGCGCTTCCATACCAGGATCTGACGATCATGGATGCATGTCTTGCGACAAAGACACACTATGTAGATACAGCGAACTACGAGCCGGAAGATACGGCAAAATTTGAGTACAGCTGGCAGTGGGCGTACAGAGAACGTTTTGAAAAGGCAGGGATCACAGCACTTCTTGGAAGCGGATTTGATCCGGGTGTGACAAGTGTTTTCTCCGCATATGCATTAAAACATGAATTTGATGAAATCAACTATATCGATATTTTAGACTGCAACGGCGGAGATCATGGGTACCCGTTTGCGACAAACTTCAATCCGGAAATCAATATTCGCGAAGTATCCGCAAAAGGTTCTTACTGGGAAGATGGAAAATGGGTAGAGACAGAGCCGATGGAGATTAAAAGAGTTTATAATTTTGATGGAGTCGGAGAGAAAGATATGTATCTGCTCCACCATGAGGAGATTGAAAGTCTTGCATTAAATATTCCGGGAATCAAGAGAATTCGTTTCTTCATGACATTTGGCCAGAGTTATCTGACACATTTAAAATGCCTGGAAAATGTGGGAATGACTTCGATCGAGCCGATCATGTATGAAGGAAAAGAGATCATCCCGTTACAGTTCTTAAAAGCAGTCCTTCCGGATCCTTCTTCACTGGGACCGCGTACAAAAGGAAAGACCAATATCGGATGTATTTTCCAGGGAAAGAAAGATGGAAAGGAAAAGACATATCAGTTATATAATATTTGTGATCATCAAGAATGCTACAAAGAAGTTGGATCGCAGGCTGTGGCATATACAACTGGGGTGCCGGCGATGATTGGTGCGATGATGATCATGACTGGAAAATGGAGCAAACCGGGTGTACATAACATCGAAGAGTTTGATCCAGATCCGTTTATGGATGCGCTCAATACATGGGGACTTCCATGGATCGAATCTCACAATCCAGTGCTGGTGGACTAATGAGCAGCATGGGGAAGGAAGTAGTCTCTACACCATATTTTGTTGTGGATGAGCGAAGACTGCTTCACAATCTTGAGATTTTAAAGCAGGTGGCAGAAGAAAGTGGATGTAAGATCCTTTTGGCGCAAAAAGCATTCTCGATGTTTTCTGTCTATCCGCTTCTTAGAAAGTATCTTTGCGGGACTACGGCAAGTGGTCTTTATGAGGCAAGACTTGGCAAAGAAGAGTTTGGTGGGGAGACACATGTGTTCTCCCCGGCATATCGGGCGGAGGAATTTGACGAATTGCTCCAGTATGTAGATGATCTTGTATTTAACTCTCCGGCACAGGTAAGAAAATATGGGATTCGCGCAAAGAATGCGGGAAAATCTATCGGACTGCGTGTCAATCCGGAGTGTTCCACACAGGAGGGCCATGCCATTTACGACCCATGCGCACCGGGTTCACGGCTTGGAACAACATTAGAAGCATTTGAGGAGGAGCTCGTACCGCTTCTCGATGGAATTCATATGCACACGCTCTGTGAGCAGAACTCGGATGATTTGGAGAAGACGGTCGAAGCGCTGGAGGATAAGTTTGGAAAGTGGCTTCCGCAGATGAAGTGGTTGAATCTCGGAGGAGGACATCATATCACAAGAGCAGATTATGATCGAGAGCGACTTGTGAGGATTATCCGCCGTCTGAGAGAAAAATACCAATTGGAGGTTTACCTGGAACCGGGAGAGGCAGTCGTATTAAATGCGGGAGATCTTGTTGCAAGTGTGATGGAAATCGTGCATAATAATATGGAGATTGCCATACTGGATACATCGGCAGCATGTCATATGCCGGATGTACTGGAGATGCCGTACCGTCCACCGGTACAGAAGTCAGGCAATCCGGGAGAAAAACAATATACTTACCGATTTGCCGGTCCAACCTGTCTTGCAGGAGATGTGATTGGTGACTATTCTTTTGAAAAACCGCTTACAGAAGGAAGCCGTGTGGTATTTGAAGATATGGCGCTTTATACGATGGTAAAGACAAATACGTTCAACGGAATGGCACTTCCATCGATTGTTTTCCGCGATCAAGAAGGAGAAGAACATCTTGTGCGGACATTCGGTTATGAAGATTTCAAAAATAGACTTTCGTAAGATAGATTGTTTTGTTCCACATAAAAGGAAAAGAAAGCCGGGGATGAGATGAAACGTTCAAAACAGATGTCAGAATCCATTGAACTTGGAATTTTGCTTGCTTTGTCAGGCGGATTGATGGATGCCTATTCTTATATTTACAGAGACCATGTATTTGCCAATGCACAAACAGGAAATATTTTGCTATTTGGAATTCAGTTGGCGGAGAAGAACTGGACGGCAGCGCTGCATTATCTGTTTCCAATCAGTGCTTTTGTGGTTGGAATCGCATTGGCAGATATCGTACGCATGAAGACAGATGAGAAGAATTTTCATTGGCGCCAGATTTGTGTGCTGATAGAGGCATTTGTCCTTATTTGTGTTGCATTTTTTCCACAGAGCATGAACACAGTTGCAAACAGTCTAATTTCGTTTGCGTGTGGAATCCAGGTGGAAAAGTTTTTCGTAAAAATTTCACGGGCAGGGAATTGCCACAACGATGTGTATCGGAAATTTGAGGAGTGCTACACAGAACCTTTGTGAATATTGGAGTACAAAAAATCGGAAGGCAGTGGAGAAGGGAATGCTCTATTATGGAATTATTATTTGTTTTGTGATGGGAGCTGTGCTTGGAAATGCTTGTATCAGATATCTGCATGGAAAAGCGATTCTCGTCAGTGCGGGACTTCTTGCAGCAGCATTTCTTCTGATGTTTGTCGACAAAGAGAAAGAAGAAAAGGAAGCGGCTTCGCATAGAAAAGTATATAGAAAATAAAAGTGTGCTTCGCAGGAGAATCCATGAGATTAACCTGTGAGGCACACATTTTTTATTATAGAGAAATACTCTTTTAAAATTATCGCTCAGATGGAATATGACGCTTAATCGCTTCAAAGCTCTCACTGCTGATCACATGTTCAATCCGGCATGCATCTTCGGAAGCGATTTCCTCGGATACACCTAGTTTCACAAGCCAGTCAGTCAGAAATTCATGGCGTTCATAGATCATCTCTGCAATCTCGCGCCCGGAATCTGTCAGGAAAATGAAACCGGCTTCTGACACAGTAATATGCTTCTTCTCACGAAGATTTTTCATAGCGACACTGACACTGGATTTTTTGAATCCCAGTTCGTTTGCGATATCGACAGAGCGTACAACCGGGAGCTTTTTACTTAGAACAAGAATGGTTTCCAAGTAATTTTCTGCAGACTCATTTCCAAAAGTTCTCAAAATCTTCGCCTCCTTTTCCAAATAGAAATTTATTTTTGCTTTAAAAAAATTACATGAAACTGAAAGTAGTATAACATAGTGGCGAAAAAAATACAAATAAATACTGAGGAGGAGCGAAGCTGTCACGGAGATCAATAAAATGAAAAATAAAACAAAAAAGTAATTGACAACTAATAGTAATTAGATTATACTAATCAACAGATGAAAATGTTTATCAATTTCAACAGAGAAAGAAGATGATAGTATGCCGCTGACGATGGTAAGTGTAAATGAACCGAACACGATCATAAGAGTCGGAGGAAAAGAAGAAACACGTCGATTTCTTGAAAATCTTGGATTTGTTCCGGGCGGGGTTGTGACAGTCATTTCTACAAATGGAGGAAATATGATTGTTGAGATCAAAGGTGCCCGAATCGCGATTGGGAAAGATATGGCGAATAAAATTATTGTTTAAAACACTGCGAGACAAACAATCGTCATAGAAGCGCAGAATAAAACAGATTTAGAAAATAAGATCTGATAGAAAGGAATGAGAAAAATTATGAACACATTGAACAAGATACCTTGCGGCAAGACGGTGAAGGTAAAAAAGCTGACAGGGGAGGGACCGGTCAAGCGCAGAATTATGGATATGGGAATTACAAAAGGGGTAGATGTTTTTGTGAGAAAGGTAGCGCCTCTTGGAGATCCGATTGAAGTGACGGTCAGAGGATATGAATTGTCGCTGAGAAAAGCAGATGCCCAGATGATAGAAGTAGAATAATTTTTTTTGCCCACTGGTTAGTGAATGCTAACGAAAGAAAGGTGAAACAAACAAAGAAAATTAGTAAAAAAGGAATAAGAAAAAAGGAGAAGTAGTATGTCAGTAAAAATAGCACTTGCAGGGAATCCAAACTGCGGAAAGACAACGTTGTTTAATGCACTGACAGGTTCCAACCAATTTGTCGGGAACTGGCCGGGAGTTACGGTAGAAAAAAAAGAGGGGAAGTTAAAGGGACATAAAGATGTTGTGATCATGGACTTGCCGGGAATTTATTCTTTATCCCCATATACACTGGAAGAAGTTGTGGCAAGAAATTATCTAATCGGGGAGCGTCCGGATGCAATTTTAAATATTGTGGATGGAACGAATATTGAGAGGAATCTGTATCTTTCCACGCAGCTGATGGAACTTGGAATTCCGGTTGTGATGGCAGTCAATATGATTGATGTGTTGGAGAAGAATGGCGATCGTATCCATATTCAGGAGCTCAGCAAAAAACTTGGATGTGAGGTTGTTGAGATTTCTGCATTGAAAGGAACCGGCATCAAGAAAGCAGCAGAGAAAGCGGTGGGACTTGCACGGCAGAACAAAGCGGTGGTGCCTGTACATGAGTTCTCCAAAGAAGCAGAGCTGATCATTAGAAAAGTAGAAGAAAAGCTAACCGGAATTGTAGAAGAACAACAGAAACGTTTCTTTGCAATAAAACTGTTAGAAAGAGATGATAAGATTGGATCTCAGATGGAACGCGTTCCGGATGTCAGCACAGAAATCCAGGAAATGGAGAACGTGTTTGATGATGACACAGAGAGCGTGATCACCAATGAACGATATACGTATATTTCCTCTATCATTGGATCTTGTGTGACGAAAGGATCTAAGGAAAATTGACAACTTCCGATAAGATTGACCGTATCGTGACAAACAGATGGTTGGCATTGCCAGATTTTTGCGGCAGTGATGTTTCTTGTCTACTATGTATCTGTGACGACAGTAGGAACGTGGGCGACAGATTGGGCAAATGACGGTGTATTCGGAGATGGATGGAGCTTTTTTGGAATCTCGGTTCCGGGTGTTCCGGTTCTTGTAGAAAGTGCGTTAAATGCAATCGGTTGTGCAGACTGGCTGCAGGCATTGATTCTGGATGGAATTGTTGCCGGTGTAGGAGCGGTTCTTGGTTTTGTTCCACAGATGCTTGTGCTCTTTATTTTCCTTGCATTTTTAGAAGCGTGTGGATACATGGCGAGAGTTGCATTTATTATGGATAGAATTTTCCGCAAGTTTGGCTTATCCGGAAAATCATTTATCCCGATGCTGATCGGAAGTGGATGCGGAGTTCCTGGGATCATGGCATCTAGGACAATCGAAAACGACAGAGATCGAAAAATGACAATTATGACAACAACTTTTATCCCATGTGGAGCAAAGCTTCCAATTATTGCACTGATTGCAGGGGCGCTCTTTGACGGTGCCTGGTGGGTAGCGCCGAGTGCTTACTTTGTGGGAATTGCGGCGATTATTTGCTCTGGAATTATTCTGAAAAAGACAAAGATGTTTGCGGGTGATCCGGCTCCGTTTGTTATGGAACTTCCTGCATATCATATGCCGACAGTCGGAAATGTGTTGAGAAGCATGTGGGAAAGAGGATCTTCTTTTATCAAAAAAGCGGGAACGATTATTTTGCTATCGACCATCGTACTGTGGTTTTTGATGAATTTTGGATGGAGTGACGGCTCTTTTGGAATGTTGGAAGCAGAACAGCTTGACAGCAGTATCCTTGCGAAGATAGGAAGTGTGATCGCACCAGTATTTGCACCGCTTGGATGGGGAGACTGGAAGATGGCAGTTGCAGCAGTAACGGGTCTGATTGCAAAAGAAAATGTAGTAGGAACCTTTGGTATTTTGTTTGGATTTGCGGAAGTAGCAGAAGATGGAGCAGAGATATGGGGTGCGCTTGCAGGAAGCATGACAGCAGTTGCGGCATATTCTTTCCTGGTATTCAATCTGCTTTGCGCTCCTTGCTTTGCAGCGATGGGAGCGATCAAAAGAGAGATGAACAATGCAAAATGGTTTTGGTTTGCAGTCGGTTATCAGACATTGTTGGCGTATGTTGTTTCTCTCTGTGTTTACCAGATTGGAACTTGGATTACTACCGGAACATTTGGTATTGCCACAGCAGTCGCATGTTTACTTGTGATTGGATTTATGTATCTGCTTGTACGTCCATATAAAGAAAGCAAGACACTTCATGTCAATATGAAAGCAATGGCAGGTGCAAAATAGAAATAAGAAAGACTGCCGGTTCGGAGGAGTTCTCTGAGGCAGTCTTTTTTCATAGGAAAGAGATAGATTATAAACTGAAAAATTATTAAAAAGGAGGAAGGAATATGGGAACAATTGTTGCAGGAATGATCGTTGTAGGGTTAGTAGCGCTCGCAGTGGAAGCATGGTAAAAGATAAGAAAAATGGAAAATCACTTCACTGTGGCGGAGATTGTAAACATTGTGGTGGGCACTGCCATTAGAGAGAAATAGTTTTCATTTTGGAAAGGACGGTATGAGCCAAAACATGACAGGACAGATTAAAAAAGTAAATGAGACAGGCAACTATCGGCGGACAAAGATGAAAAAAGAGATGGTTCTTCAGAAACTTCGGGAGCAAGGCTGCCGGATTACGCAACAGAGGCAGATCCTTTTGGATATTATATTGGAAGAAGACTGTTCTTCCTGCAAGGAAATTTTTACCGGGCATCTAAGCTTGATCCGGGAATTGGGACGGCAACGGTATATCGTCTTGTCAATAAGCTGGAGGAGATTGGTGCGATCAGCAGGAAGAATATGTATAAAATTGCCTGCGATGAGGAAAATGGCAGCAGAGAAGTATGCAGAATTGAGATGGAGGATCATACTGTACGGTACCTGTCATCAAAAAATCTGGAATGAAGTGATTCTTGCAGGGCTGAAAAGCTGTGGATACATCGGAACGCAAAAGTAAAAGCAGTTGTGATTGAAGTCTTGTGTTTGAGACTGATCGTGATAGGACATTTAAAAGATAAAATTTCTCAATAACAGAAAAATAATGGAAATTATCCGCAGGCAGGATTATAATGACAAAAATATTGTAGGAGGGAAGAGGCAGATGAAAAACCATAGATTTTGGGCATGGGCAATGGTCGCATGTCTGTTCATGACACTCTACACAGGCTACAAACATAAATAAATCTAGGAGGGATAAAAATGTTAGATTGTTTTAAATGTATTAACATGAAGAAGACAGGAATCTTTGCGGCAGGAGTTTTGTTTGGTACAGCAGGAGTAAAGCTGCTTGCGAGTAAAGATGCGAAGAAAGTGTATACAAACTGTACCGCAGCAGTACTCAGAGCAAAAAGAATGTGTGATGAAGACAGCAACAACAATCCAGGAGAATGCAGAGGATATTTACGAGGAAGCAAAGGAGATTAACGCAAAACGTGCTTCGGAAGAAGAGGAAGACGTATTTGAAGAGGTCGAAGAAGTTGCGTCGGAAACTTGTACTGATGATGAAACGAAGAGAGAACTCTAATTGCAGAGAACAGGATGGAATTAACAGAGAGAACACTTGCGGATTTCTTGCCAAAAGGCGAACAGGATCAGCAGGTGTTTCCTTTTAGTTGTTCTACATATGGAAAAGGGGTAAACAGTGAGATTTAAGATAAAACATGAAATAGAGGGACGAATGCGGGTGCATTTTCTGGGAAGTACAATGACATACCGACAGGCGGATACATTACTTTATTATCTGGAAAATAAAAGTGAAGTAATCTCTGCGAAAGTATACGAGCGCACTGGGGATGCGGTCATTCGTTACAAGGGAGAGCGACGTAGAATATTGGAAATGCTGCGTAGCTTCTGTTATGATAAGGTAGTTGTTCCGAATGAAGTACTTGAGACATCAGGCAGGGCACTGAATGCAGCATATCAGGAAAAAATTATAGATAAAATTTTATTCCGATGGATGCGTAAGTGGTTTCTGCCTTATCCGATGACGGCACTGTATACGGCTGCAATGTCTGTCAAATATATTTATCAAGGATTAAAAATACTGTGTAAAGGAAAAATAGAAGTTCCGGTTCTTGATGCGACTGCCATCGGCGTTTCGATTCTGAGAAATGACTTTGACACAGCATCTTCCATTATGTTTTTCCTTTCTATCGGAGAATTGCTGGAGGAGTGGACACATAAAAAGTCTGTGGATGACCTTGCGCGTATGATGTCGCTCAATGTAGAAAAAGTATGGATAAAAAAGAATGATCAGGAAATCCTTGTTGCGGCATCAACCGTAAAAAAAGGAGATTTAATCGTTGTACATATGGGAAACGTTATCCCGTTTGACGGTACTGTAATAGAAGGAGAGGCTATGATTAATCAAGCTGCGTTGACTGGAGAGTCTGTTCCAGTAAGAAGAAGCAGTGAAGATTCTGTCTATGCCGGAACGGTATTGGAAGAAGGAGAGATTACCCTGCGTGTGGAGAAGACTGGTGGTTCGAGCAGATTTGAAAAAATCGTGACGATGATTGAAGCATCCGAGAAGTTAAAGTCTTCGCTGGAAGGAAAGGCAGAACATTTGGCGGATCAGTTGGTTCCATATACGTTTGCAGGCACAGGACTAGTATACCTTCTGACAAGAAATGTGACAAAGGCGCTCTCGGTACTGATGGTAGATTTTTCCTGCGCGATGAAACTGGCAATGCCGATCTCAGTACTATCAGCTATTCGTGAGGCGAGCAAATATCATCTGACTGTAAAAGGCGGAAAGTACCTAGAAGCTGTTGCAGAAGCAGACACGATTGTTTTTGATAAGACAGGAACACTCACAAAAGCTCATCCGACGGTTGTGGATGTCATATCGTTTAATGGAGATGATCCGGATGAACTGTTAAGAGTGGCGGCATGTATGGAAGAGCATTTTCCACATTCCATGGCCAAAGCGGTTGTGTATGCGGCCAAGAAGCGGAATCTGGAACATGAAGAAATGCATTCCAAAGTAGAGTATATGGTAGCCCATGGAATCTCAACAGAGATTGAAGGAAAGCGAGCGGTGATAGGAAGCTATCATTTTGTATTTGAAGATGAGAAGTGTAGGATTCCAGAAGGAAAAGAAGAACTTTTTGAGAGTCTTTCCGGGGAATACTCACATCTCTATCTCGCGATGGAACAGGAACTTGCAGCAGTAATCCGTATCGAAGATCCTCTGCGGGACGAAGCAGTGGAAGTAATCCGCCTGCTAAAAGAGGAGGGAATTGCAAATATTGTTATGATGACTGGGGACAGTGAACGGACAGCAGCTTCCATTGCGAAAAGAGTGGGCGTGGATGATTATGATTCGGAGGTGCTTCCGGAGGAGAAAGCGAGATTTGTGGAGAAGGAGAGAGCAAAAGGAAAGAAAGTTATTATGATTGGAGATGGCATCAATGATTCTCCGGCGCTGTCAGCGGCAGATGTCGGTATTGCAATCAGTGACGGCGCAGAGCTTGCAAGGGAGATTGCGGACATTACAATCAGTGCAGATAACTTGTATGAACTTGTTTTGCTGAAGAGACTCAGTGACAGATTGATGCAGCGGATTGGAAGAAATTATCGACTGATTGTTGGAATTAATGCTGCACTCATTGCCCTTGGAGTGGCAGGAATTCTGCAGCCGACAGCCTCTGCATTGTTTCATAATACATCAACACTATTCATTGGGCTGGATAGTATGAAAAATTTAATGGAATAGCATATCAAAAAGCGTGTGAGAGATAAGAAGTATCCTTGCTGTCTGTGCAAATGGCAGGATACTTCTTTTTTTTAACGGAAAGATTATTGAGAAAAATAGATCAATAAAAGTATTGACGAATCAACTTGAATTAGATAATATAAACATAAATTAGAAATAACTAACAAGAGAAGGAGGAAACATGAGTCAGGAAATATTTGAACTTGTGAAGGGGATGGATTTCAAAAAGATCGAAACACAGCTTGCTTTGCAATGCGCACCATTGATCATGGGACTGAAAGTTTCTAATCTTTTTATCATTCCAGCGGAGAATGAAACAGCAGTAAAAATAGTTTTGAAGCACTCAGGAATCTCTTATTTCCGGCTACTTCGGACGACAGAAAAGATCACGTATCTCCTATATCGCAGAAAAGATCTAGAACAAGTGATAGAACATCCAAAGATGAGGGATTTCTTTCAGAAAGAAGGATATGATCAGCTGACATTAGGAGCTATTTTGTATACCTTTCAGAAACGTTACGAATCTTATATGACAGCAGGAGGAATGTTTCCGCATGAGATGGGGCTGCTTCTTGGATATCCGCTTGATGATGTCACAGGATTTATAGAGCAGAAAGGCAAAAATTATCTTTATGCAGGATATTGGAAAGTATACACGAATATGGGAGAGAAGATTTGCCTGTTTCAGGCATTTGAAGAGGCAAAAGAAGTATTGATCCAAGCGGTTGCCAGAGGAATTCGGATAGAAGAACTAGTCCGGGGATGTGTGGCATAAAAATACATTGTCGATGAAAAAAAGAAGCAGAGACAAGGAAAAGATAAGGAGGAAGATCATGGATAAAATTTATGTAGTATATTGGTCACAGACAGGAAATACAGAGGCGATGGCTGAAGCGGTCGCAAGGGGAATCCGTTCATAAGGAAAAGAAAGTGCGGTTGTAGAGGTGGGAAGCATCTCACCAGAAGAATTAAAGGAAGAGGCAGTGTTTGCACTTGGCTGCCCGGCGATGGGGGCGGAAGTGCTGGAAGAATCAGAGATGGAGCCTTTTGTGGAAACATTGGAAGCATTTGTGAAAGGAAAGACAGTTGGCTTGTTTGGTTCTTACGGATGGGGAGATGGAGAATGGATGAGAGACTGGGAAGCGCGTATGCAGCAGGCGGGAGCAAATGTCATCGGAGGAGAAGGTGTGATCTGTCAGGAGACACCGGATCAGGAGGCATTGGAAAAGTGTGAAGAGCTCGGGAAAAATCTTGCAGCTTTGTAGACAGAAGAGAAAAGAAAGGACAGAAAGATGAGCGTTGTAATTGTAGGAGGCCATGACCGGATGGTTTGTCAGTATAAAAAAATATGTAAAGGGTATAAGTGTAAAGCGAAAGTATTTACACAGATGTCTGCAAATCTAAGTGAACAGATTGGCACTCCAGATCTGCTGATCTTGTTTACGAATACCGTATCTCACAAGATGGTACGCTGTGCAGTTGCAGAAGCAGAGAAATGCAACGCAGACATTGTGCGATGTCATACAAGCAGCAAGAGTGCATTGACAGAGATTCTTGAGAATGTATGTGCTTCTTCTGTTTGCTAAGAGGATAGTAAAAATAAGAAAAAAGTAGTTGTAGGCGGCAGAAGTAAACTGCCGCCTTTTGCAATTGTGATTTCGTGCCGTAGCGGATCAAAAACAGAGTTTTGTGCAAGGAAGTTCAGCACATAACAATAATCTTCCTCGGGATCGATCTGAGCGGGAATGCTTTTCGTGGCATTTGTGTAATAGACGATCAAAAGGCTGATCCGCAAGAGAGCAGCGGAATGGCTGCCCAATTTGATCCGACGATG
>ENA-OQAB01000541-OQAB01000541.1-human-gut-metagenome-genome-assembly--contig:-NODE-541-length-20228-cov-3.992140_pt1 | contig 20228 bp, 22 predicted proteins | sample MGYA00242490_ERZ504517 | MGnify/ENA primary metagenome ERZ504517 (study PRJEB26092, sample SAMD00036298) | human gut metagenome | host: Homo sapiens | study: EMG produced TPA metagenomics assembly of...
CGATGAATTTACCGTTGCCGTCATGGATGATCTTGGCCTTTCCGGTCATTCACGATCGTATCCAGATACGGGGAAATACGATTTCTATTCAAAATATGAACCGGGCATTGCCAAGCACATCTGCCCGGCTCCCATTTCACCGGCTCTCACAGAAGAGATGCAGGACCTGGCTTTAAAAGTTTTCCGCCTCTGCCACTGCAGCGGTGTGTCCCGTGTCGATATGATGACCGATAAAGAAGGCCATCCCTTTGTCCTTGAAATCAATACCGTACCGGGAATGACGGCGACCAGCCTGGTCCCCGACGCAGCACGGGCCATGGGCCTTTCTTTTGAAGATTTGTGCGAAAAGATTTTGCTCGAAGCATCGGTAGGTAAATTCTGATGAAACAGCATCCATATCCGGGAAGGCGGCCGCGAACGGTAGTGCCGAATGATCCTCATGATGTCTTTGTGCCTCCTCATCTGGACAGGGATCCCTTGCTCAGCGAGGAGGATATGAGACTGGCTGAAGAAGAGGAACGCCGCCGTCAGCAGATACGGCAGGCCGCCCGACTGAAGAAAAAAAGAAAGCAGCAGAAAAAAGCGCGTGCCCGCCGGCGCCGATGCACGATCATCTTAGGCGTCCTCGGTGTCTTTGTCTTGTGGTTGTTCCTGCGGCTGGCACCGGTTCCCTTTGGCACGATCATCGTCGACGGCAATGAAAACATGTCCTTTGACGATGTTTACCGCGCCGCCGGCGCTTATTCCTACGTCAACGTCGTCCAACTGTCGACAGCCGGCATCGAAGAGCGGCTGAAAAAAGATCTGCGTATTGCCGATGCCACCGTAACCCGGGAATTTCCGGCGACCATTCACATCGAGCTGACCGAACGCAAGCCGGCAGCCATCATTACGACGCTCTATGGTTTTGCTTACGTCGATAAGACGGGGCGGGTCATCGATTTGGAACCGCAGATCAAAGGCGTTTCCCTGCCCATCATGACCGGGAAAAAAGTGGACAATCTGCTCCTTGGCGATACGATTGACGATCCGACGCTTCAAGCGGCTATGATATACCTTCAGAGTCTGCCGCCGGACCTGCTTAAAACGATTGCCGAAGTAAACGTCGGTAATCCCGAAAGTATCGTCGCCTATACGACCGATTCCGTTCCCATCCGCCTCGGTAAGGGCGATGACCCGGCTGAACGGGCCAAGATGACAGAAACCTTACTTACTGAAGCTCAAAGCAACGGGATCAATGTACAGTATATCGATACCGACCTCAGAGCACCGGCTATTAAGGCAAAATAAACAGGCCGGAGGCCTTGATTTTTAAAAACAGCTAGATAAATTTTCGAAGATAGTGTAAAATAATAAAGAATCCTACTGCACAAGGTGTGCGTATAGAGTCCGAAGGAGGAAATGCGATATGGCAGAGTTTGCGAATATAAAAGTAATTGGTGTCGGCGGCGGCGGTAACAACGCTGTCAACCGTATGATAGAAAGCGGTTTGCAGGGGGTCCAGTTCATTTCGGTCAACACGGAAGACCAGGTACTGGAAGTATCCCAAGCCGATGTCAAAATTCAGATCGGTGAAAAATTGACACGCGGCCTCGGCGCCGGTGCCAATCCTCAGGTTGGTGAACAGGCTGCTCTTGAAAGCAAGGAAGAAATCATCAAGGCTCTCCAAGGTGCCGATATGGTATTCGTTACGGCCGGCATGGGCGGCGGTACCGGTACCGGTGCAGCTCCTATCGTAGCTGAATGTGCTAAGGAAATGGGCGCCCTCACGGTCGCTGTCGTTACCAAACCGTTCTTATTTGAAGGCAAGCGCCGCAGAGAAGTTGCCGAAAAGGGTGCCGACTACTTGAAAGAAAAAGTCGATACCATCATTACCATCCCCAATGATAAACTGCTCCAGATCATCGACAAGAAGACGCCTCTTAAAGACGCTTTCCTCGTCGCTGACGACGTACTCCGCCAGGGCGTTCAGGGCATTTCCGACTTGATTACGACGACAGGTCTCATCAACCTCGATTTTGCCGACGTCAAGACGATCATGTCCGACCAGGGCGAAGCCATCATGGGTATCGGCATCGGCTCCGGTGAAAACCGTGCGGTCGAAGCTGTTGACGGTGCTATTCACAGTGCCCTCTTAGAAATGAGCATCGACGGCGCGCAGAGCATCCTGCTCAACGTCACCGGCGGTCCGGACGTCAGCTTGTACGAAATCAACGAAGCTGCTGAAAAAGTGGCTGAAGCCGTTGATCCGGAAGCCAACATCATCTTCGGTTCGGTCATCGATCCGGACATGGAAGATTCGATCCGCATTACGGTCGTCGCTACGGGTTTCGGTAAAGAACCGTCTTCGATTCCTTCTTTCGGACAGGGAACGGGCGGAACGACAAAATCCGGCGATAAAAAAGATAGTGCCGGCGGCGTAGAAATCCCTGCGTGGATGAGATAATCAGCATGAAAAAAAGCGGATCCCGGCGGACCCGCTTTTTTTGAAAATATCGTCGGAAAGAAGGTAGGAAGAAGGATGAGATGCCCATTTTGCCAATGTGCAGATACAAAAGTAACCGATTCACGGGCAACCGATGATGGCAAAGCTATCCGCCGCCGCCGCGAATGCCAGCAGTGCGGCCGCCGGTTTACGACGTATGAGATGGTGGAAGAAGTACCGCTCATCGTCGTCAAGAAAGACGGACGGCACGAACTGTTTGACCGCAATAAGTTGATCAACGGCCTGCTTCGGGCCTGCAACAAGCGGGAAGTCACGCGCCGGCAGCTGGAAGAGATTGTCACCAAGGTTGAACGCAATATCCGCAACACACTGGCTCAGGAAGTGTCCAGTGAAAAAATAGGGGAAATGGTTTTGCGCGAACTTCGCTCTGTCGATGCCGTTGCCTATATCCGCTTTGCTTCCGTATACCGCGAGTTTGCCGACTTAGAAAGTTTTATGGCTGAATTGAAGTATCTCATGGGTACGAAAGAACAAAAATAAGAGATTGAATCGAGGAACGCTATGACAGAAAATTACATCGACCACTTTTTTTATCATGTCTTGCCGAACCTGAAAATTGCCGTTATCGGAGATATTATGGTCGACCGCTATGTTTTTGGCAAGGTCGAACGCATTTCACCGGAAGCACCGGTTCCGGTCAATAAAGTCGATCATATGACGTCCGTCTTAGGCGGGGCGGCCAATGTCGCATCCAACTTGGCTAACTTGGACTGCCATGTCTTATTGGGTGGTCTCATCGGCGACGATGAAAACGCTGACTTGCTCCATGATTTATTGACCGAGTCCCACATCGACGGCTCAGGCCTTGTCGTGCGAAAGGGCCATGCGACGACGACCAAGATGCGCATCCTCGGCTCTCGGCAGCAGATGGTTCGTCTCGATTTCGAAGAAGTGACGCCTTTAGCCGAAACGGAAGAGAAAACACTTCTTGCCTGGCTGAAACAGCAGCTGGCATCAGGTCTCGATGGGATTATTCTGTCGGACTACCAAAAAGGCGTTCTCACCGATTCCTTGTCTAAAAGCGTCATCGAAGCCGCCAATGAAGCTCATATCCCGGTCCTGGTCGATCCTAAGGGCAGCGATTGGAGCAAGTATAACGGTGCCGATTTCGTGACGCCGAATATGAAAGAATTAGGTGACTGCTTGGGGACCCCTGTTGCCAATGAAGGCCAGGCCGTCGTCAAAGCAGCCCATGAGCTGTATAAACAGTATTCCTTTGCCCACCTCATGGTGACCCGGTCTGAAAAGGGAATCACCGTCGTCGGAAAAGACGGCAAGGTCTGGAACAATCCGGCCACTGCCCAGGAAGTCTTTGACGTATCCGGCGCCGGAGATACCGTAGCCGCTGCCTTTTTAGCAGCCGTTGCCGGTAAGTTGTCCATTCGCACCAGCCTGCAAATCGCCAACGCCGCAGCCGGTATCGTCGTCACCAAGGTAGGGACCTATCCCATTCATCGCCATGAGCTCCTGAAATTATGGGAAGATTGGCATCCCGTCCGGTGGCAGCCTTATCAGTCCTTGACTTGGGATGAGATGGCCAAGAAAATCCGGGATTGGCAGCAGAAAGGGGAAACCGTCGTCTTTACGAACGGCTGCTTCGACATTCTCCATCGCGGTCACGTCCTTTATCTGCAGCAGGCAGCCATGCTGGGACAGCACCTCGTTGTCGGCCTCAATTCTGATGACTCCGTACGGCGCCTCAAAGGGGAAACGCGTCCTCTCGTAGCTCAGGAAGACCGGGCCGTTCTGCTCGGAGCCTTGGGATGTATCGATGACGTCGTTATCTTTGACGAAGACACGCCGAAGGAACTCTTAGAGGTCCTCCGTCCCGATATCCTGGTCAAAGGCGGCGATTATAAGGCCGATGAAGTCATTGGCCGCGAGTCCGTAAAGCGCGTAGAAATCATTTCTTTTGAAGAGGGGTATTCGACGACGGGACTCGTTCAGAAAATAGCTGATTTGGTAAAGAAGGGGAAAATATGAAAATAGTAACAGGCGGTGCCGGTTTTATCGGCAGCAATATCGTAAAGCAACTGAATAATCGGGGTATCGACGACATCATCATCGTCGACGACCTGACCGACGGCCGCAAGTGCCGCAACCTCCAGGGCCTCGATTTCTTTGATTATATGGATTACGCCGACTTCGATGAACAGATGGCCGATGACAGCTTTGACTGCGGCTACATCGACGTCGTCTTCCACGAAGGGGCCTGCTCGGATACGATGAATTACGACGGCCGCTACATGATGAAGAACAACTATGAAGGCAGCAAGAATCTTTTGCGCTACTGCATGAGCCGGAAGATTCCTTTCCTTTACGCGTCGTCGGCATCGACTTACGGCAGCGGCCGAAACGGCTTCCGTGAAGATCCGTCGTGCGAAGAGGCCCTCAATCCCTATGCGTATTCCAAGCTCCAGTTCGACCGTTTCGTTCGCCGCGTTCAGCCTATCGCCAAGAGCCAAATCGTCGGTTTTCGTTATTTCAACGTCTTCGGACCGCAGGAAAACCACAAGGACAAGATGGCGTCCCTGGTATTCCAGAAATACCATGAACTCCAAGAAACAGGGAAAATCACCCTCTTTAAGGGGACGGCAGGTTATGAAGACGGCGGTCAGATTCGCGACTTCATCTACGTAAACGACGTCGTCAACGTCATCTTCTATTTCTGGGAACATCCGGAACTGTCGGGCATCTATAACTGCGGTACCGGTATCGGCCATACCTTCAATGAATTTGTCCAAGGCGTCATCGATTATTGCGGCAAGGGCCATATCGAATACGTTCCCTTCCCGGATATTCTCAAGGGCAAATATCAGAGCTACACCCAAGCCGATACGGAAAATCTCATGAAAGCCGGCTATGACAAGGGCTTTACCATCCTGTCGGAAGCCGTTAAGGAATACTGCAGCATCCTCGATAAGAACGGCGGCTATTTCGCATGAGAAAGGCTGTCTTTTTCGACCGCGACGGCGTCTTGAACGTCGATAAGTCGTACCTCGGATTCATCAAGGATTTTGAATGGATGGACGGCGCCAAAGAAGCCTTGGCCTACCTGACGGCCGAAGGCTATGCCATCATCGTCGTCACCAATCAGAGCGGTGTCGCCCGCGGCTATTACACCGAAGACGATGTAAAGACCCTCCACGATTGGATGTGCCGCGAAGCGGCTGCTGCCGGCGGGACGATTACCGCTGTCTATTACTGCCCCTACCTCGAAGGGGCGCCGATAAAAGCGTATGATAAAAAGAGCGATTGGCGCAAACCGGAACCGGGCATGGTCTTGGCAGCTGCCCGCGACTACGATATCGACCTGTCCCGATCCTTTATGATCGGCGACATGCCCCGTGACGTCGAATGCGGCCGCCGAGCCGGCATGGACGGCTACTTGTTCACCGGCGGCAGGCTCGATGCCTTTGTAAAGGCTATTGTCACAGAAAGGAAGGAACGTGAAAGCGTATAAAAACATATTGGTCATCAAGATGAGTTCCCTTGGTGACGTTCTTCATTCGCTGCCGACGCTCCATGCCCTGCGACAAAATTGTCCCGACGCCCGCATCGTCTGGGCCGTTCATCGGCAGTTTGCCTCGGTGCTGCCGGGAAAGCCTTACATTGACGACGTCATCTATGTCGATAAAAAACGGCTGAAATCCTTGTCATACTGGATGGAACTGCGCAAGACACTCCATCCCTATCATTTCGATCTCTGCCTCGATCTGCAGGGCCTGGCCAAAAGCGCCATCGTTGCCTTCCTCAGCGGAGCCAAAGAGAAATACGGCTATTGGGAAATGCGCGAAGGGAGCTTTTTAGTCAGTAAAGGCCTGGTCGGGGCTCATAAATACGACCACGTCATCGAGCGCTATCTCGATACGGTCCGGGCCTTAGGCGGCCGCGTCGATGACCTGTTTTTTCCCTTGCCGGATATTATGGCCGAGAAGGAGGCCTGGCGCCAGCGCCTTTTGCAAGACGGCCTCAAAGGGCCTTATATCGCCGTCGTTCCCGGTGCCCGCTGGAATGTCAAAGAATGGCCTCTTGACCATTGGAGACGCTTTTTGCAGCGCCTGACCGATAAGGGCCTGTCAGCCGTCATCTTAGGCGGCGACGATGATCGGAGAAGGGCCGCCGGCTCAAAGAACAGGATGCGTCGGGGCTGGTTTTTGATTATACCGGCAAGACGGATCTTCGCCAACTCATGGCGGCCATCGATGAAAGCCTGATTTATCTCAGTGCCGACACGGGCCCCCCTTCACATAGCCATGCCCTCAAAAAGGAACTCATCGCCCTTTTTGGTACTACGTCTCCCGAACGGACCGGACCTTATGGAGGACAGGACAGCGCTTATATCCATCTCGTCATTTCGCCGACGTCGAAAGCCACGCCGGAAGAACCTCTCGTCGACGATCCGGACTGCATGGCCCAGATTACCGTCGATACGGTGTGGAACCTTTTTGAAGAGGTACTGAAGAAGGTGGAACCATGATTAATTTACGCAAGAAAAAAATAATTGTCACCTTTCTCATGCATCTTGGCGATCTCATTCTCATCACGCCCTTTCTGCAGGTCCTGCGCCGCCACGCCCAGGGGTCGGATATCACCCTCGTCGTCGACGAAAAAGTTGCCGACGTCGTCCGCTACAACCCCGATATCGATCATCTCATCACTATCGATAAAAAGGGGAAGGACAATTCGATCAGCGCCTTGTGGCATATCGGCCGCCGCCTGCATCAAGAGCACTACGATATTTTGATCAACCTGCATCCCAATGAACGGACGTCCTTTTTGGCGGCCGCCATTCAAGCTAAGAAATTCGTCGGCATGAGCCATTTTCTGGCCCGTCCTTTGATGAACCGCTATACGCGGCTGGACCGCATCCATCTCCACGCCGCCGATATGTACATCAACGTCCTGGCCCAGCTCGGCATCGACGATTATCGAAGCGATGGCCTGCAGTTCCCGACTTCAAAGGCCTGGGATGACAAGGCCGCTGAATTTTATGAATCCCACGGCGTCTCGCCGGCAGACAGCCTCATCGGCTTCAATATCGGCAGCGCCGTTCCTCAAAAACGGTGGCCGGCCAAGCGGTTTGCCGCCGTGGCCGATTACTTTGGCCGCCGTGGCTTCAAATGCGTCTTCTTCGGAGGCGACATGGACCGCGATATGGTCAGCGAAGCGACGGGAGAAATGACCTCGAAGCCCATCGTGGCCACCGGGGCCTTTACCATCGGCGAACTGGCAGCAGCTATTCGCAGGTGTTCCCTGTTCATCACCAATGACAGCGGCCCCATGCACATCGCTGTCAGCCAACGGGTGCCCTTGGTCGCCCTCTACGGGCCGAGCAATCCCAAGCTCTACGGTCCCTATACGGACCGGGCCATCGTCCTCGAATCGACAGATCACTATGAAGTCGGCAAGAGCATGAAGAAAATTATCCGCGAAGGTAACTATAAAGGTATTTCGGTTATTCCCATGAGCCAGGTCATCGCCGCAGGCGAAGAACTCCTGAGCCGCTATTATGGAAGAACATAAATCTTGTATTCTATTTGGAGGTGTCATGTCATGAAAAAATTTATCTTAACGGCGACACTGGCAGCATTTGCCATTACGTCAGCAGCGTGGGCAGCCCCTATCAAAAACGAGCAGCCCGGTGATTTGAAAGCGAACATCAACTATGGCTTTGACCAAAAAGAAGGTCACGGTGATGCCGACAGCCGCTTTACCGGCGGCGACGTCACCTACGTTTTGAATGATCGTTGGAATATCCAGTACATCAACAATTATACGAAGGGCGACGATTCCGACAAGATCAACGAAAACTATCTCGTCGGCAACTATCGCCTGACGGAATACCTTTCGGCCTATGCCGGTGCTTCCTACGTTAAGACCGATACGTACAACACGAAAAAATCCTACGGCTACCAGGTCGGTGTCCGCGGCCAGGTTCCTATTTCTGAACGTTGGCAGGGCTTTGCTTCCATCGGTGTCGGCGATGACGTCAATACCTATGAAATCGGCGTCGGCTACGACATTACGCCGGAATGGGACGCTCACCTCAAATATCGCCGCAGCAGCGTCGATGTCGACAACTACGATGACGACGTCCGCGGCTGGCAGGTCGGTATGGGCTATAAGTTCTAACGTTGACAATTTGTCAGCCTGTCCCGTATAATGTATCAATGACATGTGCTGTGGTTGAAAGTCGATGTCAGTCGCAGACGAAGCGATCCACGTAAGGTGCCCAAAGCGGTACTGATCATAGTGCGGCCTAGAAGTAAGACCTGCCGCGTCATAAAACGCGAGAGGACTATTAGTGGGGGACAACAGTCTATGAGCAAGGGTCCCGGCAGGCGAGTGTGGGGGTAAAGACCAGGTCAGGCATGTCACAGTGATAAGGTCTCGCATAAAGGCTCGTGCCACTATGCGGGACCTTATTTTTCCCATTCTTAAAGTTCAGTTTAAGGGGCATAAATAGTCGTTTTTTGTTTGACGGATGAATATTCGTATAGTAAAATATAAGGGATTTATGTATTAGCCTAAGGAGTGGAGTCATAATGGATCGCGAATGGTTAGAGCATGAGATTCAAAGAAATCCTTTTGATACCTTTATGCAGTTCCATGTAGCCAAGGCTGAACAGGAGTGTACTGTTCTCACCTTTGAGAATAAGGGCTCAAAATGGGATAATCCCAACGGTACGATGTACGGCGGCGTACTGTATTCCATGGCCGATTCGGCGATGGAAGCTGCCTGTGCTGTCCACGGCAAGGCGGTCCTGACCTTGGATCTGGGCATGAACTACTTGCGCCCGGCCTTTGCCGATACAGTTATCCGTGCCGAAGCAAAGATCATTCACAACGGCCGCACGACGATGGTCGCTCTTTGTGATTTTTACGATGATGACAATCGCTACTTAGCGCATGGGAAGGAAACCTTCTTCGTGACCGGCCCCTACGGCGGCGAAGAACAAGGAGGTACGGACCATGGATGAGCCAAGAACTGGCGTCGGCCTGTCCGACTCTGCCAGAATGCATGCCATCATCGAAGGCATTTATGCCAAAACGCCGTATTTCAAGAGCATGCCCTGCACCATTGAAACGGTAGCTGTCGGCCGCGTCCGCGTCGGCTTTGACGTTAGCCGCCACATTTGTAATTATCGTAATATTGCCTCAGGCGGTGTCCTGGCAGCCTTTTGTGATACCCTTATGGGGATGGCCTGCCGGACGATGGGTTTTCAGGTTACGACCTTGGAAATCAATATGAACTACATTCGCAGTGTCAACAGCGGCGAGCACATTACCGGAATCGGACAGGTTCTCCATCACGGCAGAAATACGATTGTCGTCGAATGTGAATGCCGCGATGCCGACGGTAGTCTCATTGTAAAAGGGCGGTCGTCTTTTTACATTTTAAAAAAAATCGATTAATATGATATTCACGTATTACAGGGAAGGTTGGTTAGTACAAGATGGATTTTGCTTATAACGACGAACAGAAAGATATCATCAAAGTCGTCCGCGACTTGGTGCAAAAAGAAATCGTCCCCTACGCTGCAGAAATGGATGAAACGGGAAAGCTCCATGAAGGGCTTTTGGAAAAATTGGCAGCACAGGGACTATTGGGCGTCGCTATTCCGGAAGAATTTGGTGGAGCCGGACTGGATGCCATTACCATTGCTGGTGTTTATGAAGAATTAGCTAAAGGCTGCGGCGGCGTTGCTACGACGGTAGCTGCCAATGCACTGGCTTCGTATCCGGTCATCTTGGCCGGCAACGACGATCAGAAGAAACGCTATTTTGACGTCATCAATGAAGACAACCTGGCTGCTTTTGCTCTGACGGAACCGGGAACCGGCTCCGATGCAGGCTCCGTATTGACACGGGCTACCAAGACGGAAGACGGCAAAGGCTATCTCTTGAATGGTACTAAGTGCTTCATTACCAACGGCGGTTTGGCCGAAATCTTTGTCGTTTTTGCCAATACCCGCAAAACCGGCGGTATTCGCGGCCTTACGCCGTTCATCGTCCGCAAGGGCACGCCGGGCTTTACCATCGGTAAAGAAGAAAATAAGATGGGCATCCGTGCGTCCAACACGACGGAACTCATTTTTGACAACTGCTTCGTTCCTGTTGAAGACCGTCTCGGCCGCGAAGGCAGCGGTTTCCGTATCGCCATGGCAACCCTCGATGCTGCTCGTCCCTTCGTCGGTGCCGTTTCCGTCGGCATTGCTGAAGCGGCATTCCGTGCTTGCTGTGAATACGCCAAGGTTCGCGTACAGTTCGGCAAACCGATTGCCTCCTTCCAGATGGTCCAGGCTATGATTGCCGATATGGCCATGAAAGTCGAAGGGGCTCGTCTCCTCGTCCACCGCGCTTGCTGGATGAAGGATCAGGGCATGGACTTCAGCCGGGAAGCTGCCATTGCCAAATGCAACGCTTCCGACGTCGCTATGCAGGTTACGACGGATGCCGTTCAGGTTATGGGCGGGTACGGTTACATCAAGGAATATCCCGTTGAAAAATACATGCGCGATGCCAAAATCATGCAGATCTATGAAGGCACCAACCAGATTCAGCGGTTAGTTATTGCCAATAAGACACTTTACTGATACAATGTATCGTGAATTGAATAGCGATCTATTATGACGATGATAAAGAGGGCATGAAGGTACTTCCGTTTACAGGAAATCCGGGTCGTAGATTGAGAACCCGGTAACGGAAGCTTCATGCGTTCACTTTAGAGTCTCTTGCTGAACGGAGTAGGCAGGACGGGTGTTCCCGTTACAGGATATGAGAGAATCAAGTAGGGTGGTACCGCGGATAAGACTTTCGCCCCTTAGGGGGCGGGAGTCTATTTTTTATGTACTTTCCAGTAGGAGGAAAACCATGATCAGTGAAAAGATTGAGGCCATTAAAACGGCCGTAATGGAAGCGCTCGCCAAGAGCGAACATTTGCAGGATATCCAAGATATCCGCGTCAAGTTCCTGGGGAAAAAAAAGGGGAACTGACGGCGATTATGAGGAAATGAAAAACCTTTCCAAAGAAGATCGGCCAAAAGTCGGCCAGTTGGTCAATACGGCACGCAGCGCCATTGAAGAACAGCTGAATGCTAAGTTGGAAGAAGTCAAAGCCAAGGAACTGGCTGCGAAACTCGAATCAGAAAAAATCGACATCACCCTGCCGGGACGTAAACCGGTTACGGGCCACGAACATCCCCTCCATCAGACCCTGCGCCTCATGGAAGACTCCTTCCTGCGCATGGGCTTTTCCATCGTTGAAGGGACCGATATCGAATCGGACTACTATAACTTCCAGTGCCTCAATCTGCCCGAAGATCACCCGGCACGGGATATGCAGGACTCGATGTATATCACCGACAACATCCTCCTCAGAACCCATACGTCAGGGATGCAGGCTCGGACCCTTCAGTCCCATAAACCCAATGAACCCTTTAAGATCATCGCTCCCGGCAAAGTCTATCGCTGCGACTACGATGCGACTCATTCGCCGGTCTTCCATCAGATGGAAGGCATGATCATCGATAAGAACATCCGCTTCTCCGACCTCAAGGGCATGCTCGAAGACTTCCTTCGCGACATCTTCGGGGAAGATACGAAAGTCCGCTTCCGTGCCAGCTACTTCCCCTTTACGGAACCGAGTGCTGAAGTCGATATTTCCTGCGTCATGTGCGGCGGTGAAGGCTGCCGCGTCTGCTCCCATACGGGTTGGCTGGAAATCCTCGGCTGCGGCATGGTAAACCCCAATGTCCTGCGGCTGAACGGCTACGATCCGGACGTCGTCACGGGCTTTGCCTTCGGCATGGGCGTCGAACGTATTGCCATGCTGAAATACGGCATCGACGACCTGCGTCTGTTCTATGAAAACGATATGCGGTTCTTGAACCAGTTCTAGTTTCGGGAGGGAAAAGATAATGAAAAGTTCTTTAACATGGATGCAAGAGTATGTCGACGTCGATATGAATCAAGACCCGCAGGCTTTTGCAGATAAATTGACGATGGCCGGCATTCCTGTCGAACAAGTTGAATATTGGGGACGGGACGTCAAAAAGTAATGACCGGTAAAATCCTTCAGATCGACCGCCATCCGGACGCCGATAAACTCGTCGTCTGCCAGGTCGACATGGGGGACGAACAGCTCCAAATCGTAACGGCTGCTACCAACGTCCGCGTCGGCCAAATCGTACCCGTCGCCGTCCACGGCGCTCATCTGCCGGGCGGTACCAAAATCAAGCGCTCGAAGCTTCGCGGCGTCCTGTCGAACGGCATGTTCTGCTCGGCCCACGAATTCGGCTTCGACGACAGCCTGCTCCTGCCGGAAGAAAAAGAAGGCATCTGGATCCTGCCCGCTGATACGCCCATTGGCGTCGATGCTGCCGAATACATGCAGGTCCGCGACGTCGTCTATGAATATGAATTGACGGCCAACCGTGCCGACTGCTTCTCCATGGTCGGCCTGTCCCGCGAATTCGCCGCCCTCAGCGGAAAAGAAGCTCGCTATCCGGACATTTCCGTCAAGGAATGCGATACGCCCATCGACGGTAAAGTCAAGATTTCTATCGACGACGAAGAGTTGTGCAGCCGCTATACGGCACGCCTTTTGCTCAACGTCAAAATCGGCAACTCGCCCTTGTGGATGCAGCAGCGCCTGCGTAAATACGGCGTTCGCCCGATTAATAACGTCGTCGATGCCACCAACTACACCATGATCGAATTGGGGATTCCTCTCCATGCCTATGACTACGACCAGGTCGCCGACCACCATCTCATTGCCCGCCGCGCCAAAGATGGGGAAGAAATGAAGACCCTCGACGATACGGACCGCACCTTGACCGACAACATGCTGGTCATTGCCGACCCGGAAAAAGCCTGCTGCATTGCCGGCATCATGGGCGGTCTCGATTCGGAAGTCACAAAAGATACGACGTCGGTCATCCTCGAATGCGCCTCCTTCAAAGGTTCCAATATCCGCCATACGGGCCGCATGCTCGGCCTCGTTCGGAAGCGTCGGCCGTTTGAACGAGGCCTCGATTCGGACAGCTGCATCAATTCCATCAACCGCTGCGCTCAGCTCCTCCAGGAAATGGGCGCCTGCGACGTAGCCAAAGGCATCGTCGACGTCTATCCGAATAAACCGGCTGTAAGACGCATCGCTTTTTCGGCCGATAAGATCAACGCCTTCTTGGGCACGGACATTCCTGAAGCCGACATGATTGACTTGTTGGAACGCCTCCAGTTCGGCATCGAAAAAGACGGTGAAGCCTTGACGGCTGTCGTTCCCAGCTACCGCGGCGACTGCACGGAACTGTCTGACATCGCCGAAGAAGTCGCCCGTATCTACGGCTATGAAAAACATTCCCTCTACTCGTCCGGCCGCTCCGATTTCAAAAGGGGAAACGGGCTTCCGCCACGAAGTCAATGAACGGATTTCGACGATCCTCAGCCGGGCCGGTCTCAATGAAACGGTAACCTTCAGCTTCATGCATCCCGACCAGCTCCAAAAGCTGCTCTTTACCGAAAGCGATCCGGCCTATCAGGCCGTTCCCATCCTCAATCCGATTACGGAAGATTTCCCCCTCATGCGGACGACCCTGATCCCGACCTTGATGGATGTAGTGGTTCGCAATCAGGCCGTCAAGAACGCCTCCGTCGGCATCTATGAAATCGCTCCCGTTTATCGTCCCAAACAGCTGCCGCTCACAGAACTTCCCGAACAGGAAGACTGCGTCGCAGGCCTTCTCTACGGGCAGCGGACAGACAACTCCTGGCCCGGCAAGGCTGAACATTACGACTTCTATGATGTAAAGGGCATGGTCGAAGCCATCCTCAAAGGCTTAGGCATTCAGGCCGACCTTGAAGTATCCGACTGGGCGCCCCTCCATCCGGGCAAAGCCGCTCGCTTCGTCAAAGACGGCAAAGTCCTCTGCGACTTTGGCGAACTCCATCCCAAAGCCATGGATAACTACGACGTCGCCGGTCCGGTCTATATCTTTGAAATGCACATGGATGCCGTCATGCCTTATGTCAGCCTACTGCCCGATTACCATAAGGTCGCTAAATTCCCGGCTTCGAGCCGCGACCTGGCCTTCCTGGCACCGGTAGGGACGGCCAACGCCGACATCGTCCGCGTCATTAAAGAAGACGGCGGCGACTACTTGGAAGATGTCCGCCTCTTCGATATGTACACGGGCAAACAGGTCCCCGAAGGCTATAAGAGCCTGGCTTACGCCCTTGTCTTCCGTTCCGAAGAAGGAACCTTGACCGATGCCGATATCACCGAACCGGTCAATGCCATCGTAAAAGACCTCGAAGAAAAGTTCGGCTGCCAGCTGCGCTGATCTGAAGACCGTGTTGTGCCCCTTCGTGGATGACGAAGAGGGGATTGAAATCGAATAACGGGTAATAAAGGACGCTGTGCGCGGCGTCCTTTATTCTCATATATTGTAAAAAAAGTAAAGTTGTGTTATGATGTAGAGCGTAATATGGTATTTTAGAGATATTAAGGGCTGTACCGGCCCATAAGGAGGACATACTTAGAATGAACGTAACAGTAAACGAAGTAGACCAGCACAAAGTGACCCTGCGCATCGAAGTGCCTGCGAAAGACGCTTCCAAACAGGCCGCAGCCGCTTGCAAAAACTTGGCAAGCCGCGTAAATATCCCGGGCTTCCGTAAAGGCAAGGCACCGCGCATGGTACTGGAAAGCTTCTTAGGCAAAGATGCTGTCAAACAGGAAGTTTTTGAAGCCATTGCCAATAAAGCGTACAGCGACGCCCTCAATCAGGAAGGCATCGTTCCCGTAACGGAACCGGAATTGAACGTTATCTCTGACGAAAACGGAAAAGACGTCGTCTTTGAAGCTACGGTTACCAAGAAACCGGAAGTCAAACTCGGCGAATATAAAGGCATTACTGTTGCCAAAGATAAAGCAGAAGTAAGCGACGAAGACGTTGCCAAAGAATTGGCTAACCTCCAGAAACAGCACGCTAAGTTGGTTGTCGCTCCGGAAGGCACGGAAATCGCAAAAGACGACTTTGCAGTCATCGACTTCAAAGGCACCGTCGACGGCGTCGCATTCGAAGGCGGCGAAGGCAAGTCCTACCCGCTCCAGATCGGCTCCGGCAGCTTCATTCCGGGCTTTGAAGATCAGCTCATCGGCAGCAAGGCCGGCGATGAAAAAGACGTCAAAGTTACTTTCCCGGAAGACTACTTTGAAAAATCCCTGGCCGGTAAAGAAGCCGTCTTCGCCGTTAAAATCAACGACGTAAAACGCAGCGAACTCCCGGCTATCGACGACGAATTTGCTAAAGAAGCCGGCAAATTTGAAAGCGTCGACGACCTCAAAGCCGACATCCGCAAACGTCTTGAATCGAAGGCCTCCTACCAGGCTTTGGAAAAATTCAATGCCGAAGTACTGCAGACCGTCGTCAACAACGCTGAAGTAGATATCCCGCAGGTCATGGTCGACGACAAGATCGATCAGATGATCGAAGAACTGTCGGTTAAGCTCGAAACGCAGCGCATGAACCTCGACGACTATCTCAAATACATGAACCAGGATATGGATAAGCTGAAAGAAAGCTATGCCGAACCTGCGAAAGAAAACGTTAAGATGGACCTCGTCCTCGAAGCCATCTCTAAAGCGGAAAACATCGAAGTAAAAGACATCGATCTCCAGGCTGAAATCATCACCATGTCCCAGAACTTCGGTGCCGATCCGAAAGAAGTTTATAAGATTATTTTGAAAGAACACCGCGTTCCCATGTTGGTACAGTCTGTTGGCCGTAAAAAAGCAGCCAGCTTCATCTTGAGCAACGCTATTGACTCCAACGAAGACAAGAAAGAAGAAGCAAAAGCTGAAGAACCTGCAAAGGCTGAAGACTAATACCGGAAACGCGTCATCCGGAGGTGTTTGTTTTGACAAATATGTATGTACCTATCGTCGTTGAACAGACGGCGCAGGGTGAACGTAGTTACGATATTTATTCCCGCCTGTTAAAAGACCGCATTGTCTTTCTCGGCGGCCCCATCGATGATACCGTTGCCAACAGCATCATCGCACAGCTCCTCTTTTTGGAAGCCGAAAATCCTGATAAGGATATTCACTTATATATCAACAGCCCCGGCGGCGTCGTTACGGCCGGCATGGCTATCTACGATACCATGCAGTATATCAAGCCGGATGTATCGACCATCTGCGTCGGTTCCGCTGCCAGCATGGCCTCTGTCCTCCTGACAGCCGGCGCCAAGGGCAAGCGCTTTGCCCTGCCTCATTCCCAGGTCATGATTCACCAGCCTTTGGGCGGTGTCCAGGGCCAGGCGACGGAAATCGAAATCCATGCCCGCGAAATCCTGCGCATGCGTGAAGAATTAAACGGCCTCTTGTCGAAACACACGGGACAGCCTGTGGACGTCATCCAAAAGGATACGGAACGGGATAACTTCCTGACGGCTGAAGATGCAAAAGCTTACGGTCTCATCGATGAAATCCTGTCCCGCCCGTTGACTCATGAAACGAAATAGGACAGGAGGAAGATACATGAACGATAAGCATGATGAACCGCGCTGCAGTTTTTGCGGCCGTCCTCAGGACGAAGTGCAGAGACTCATTGCCGGTCCCGGCGTTTATATCTGCGATGAATGCGTTTCCGTAGCGCAGCACATCATCGAAGAAGAAAAGACGGAAGATACAGAAGAGTTCGAACTGAAGGATCTGCCGACACCTCATGAAATCAAGGCAACCCTCGACGAATACGTCATCGGCCAGGAAGCTGCCAAGAAGACCCTTTCGGTCGCTGTCTACAACCATTATAAACGGCTGCAGACCAATTCGACGGCCGTTTCCGGTGACGTAGAACTCCAAAAATCAAATATCGTCATGGTCGGCCCCACAGGGAGTGGTAAAACCCTGTTGGCTCAGACTTTGGCGCGGCTCCTCGACGTTCCCTTTGCCATTGCCGATGCGACGAGTTTGACCGAAGCCGGCTATGTCGGTGAAGACGTTGAAAACTGTCTGCTCAAACTGATTCAGGCTGCGGACTACGATATTTCCAAAGCCGAACGAGGCATCATCTATATCGACGAAATCGACAAGATTGCCCGTAAATCAGAAAACCCGTCGATTACCCGCGACGTATCCGGTGAAGGTGTACAGCAGGCCCTTTTGAAAATCCTCGAAGGGACCGTTGCCGGCGTTCCGCCTCAAGGCGGGCGCAAGCATCCTCATCAGGAAATGCTGCAAATCGATACGACGAACATCCTTTTATCTGCGGCGGTGCTTTTGACGGTATCGATAAGACCATCTTAAGCCGGACGACGGATAAAAACATGGGCTTTGGCGCTGACATTCAGACCAAGGACGAACACTCTATGGAATCCCTCCTGCGGGACATCATCCCGACGGACCTCCAGAAGTTCGGCCTCATTCCCGAATTGATCGGCCGTCTGCCTGTTTTAGTTACACTCAATCCTCTCGATGAAGAAGCGATGGTACATATCCTCACAGAGCCCAAGAACGCCCTGGTCAAACAGTATCAGAAGATGCTGTCCATGGATGACGTAGATCTCGAATTTACGCCGGACGCTCTGCAGGCCATTGCCAAGGAAGCGCTGCGGCGCAATACCGGTGCCCGCGGACTTCGCTCGATCATCGAACGGATCATGCTCGATGTCATGTTTGACGTACCGAGCCGAGACGACGTTGAAAAAGTGCGTCGTAACGGATTCCTGTGTCAAGGACGGTGCCGAGCCGGATCTCGTTTTGAAAGAGGCAAATGATATAGTGGTATGATAAAACTCATTTCTTAATCCGGAAATGAGTTTATTTTCAATAGAAGAAGGTGAAATTATGGAAGAAAACATTGTCATGGATGAACGCGATATTCTGTCTTTACCTTTTGTACCCCTTCGCGGCCTCGTCGTCTACCCGAACCTGGTCAGTCATATCGACATCGGTCGGGATACATCCCTGGCAGCTGTCGATTATGCCATGGAGCACGACCGCCAGCTGTTAGTGGCGACTCAGGTCGATGAAAACGAAGACAATCCCGGCTTTGATGACGTCTATACCATTGGCTGCGTCGTTAAAATCGAACAATTCCTGCGCATGCCGGGCGGTTTGGTCCGCATCTTGGTCAATGGGATTTCCCGCGTCCGCATGCAGGGCTTTTCTCAGAAAGCAGGTTACCTCGAAGGCGCTGCCGTCAAAGTGGCTGAAGTCAGCCGCAATGCGACGGAAGAAGAAGCCTTGCGCCGGGTCATCCTCAAACGCCTCCTCGATTGGCTCGATAAACTTCGTGACGGTGAAGAAGCCAGCGAAATAGCCAAGAGTATCGAAGAACCGGGCGTCTTGGCCGACTATGCAGCGTCCCAGCTTCCTTTGAAGCTCGTCATCCGCCAGCAGATTCTGGAAATGACTGACGTCGAAGCCCGTCTGCGCCGCATCGGATCCCTCCTCGATACAGAAGTCGACATTGCCAACCTCGAATCGAAATTAAACCGTGAAGTTCGCGGCAAGATGGACCAGCAGCAGAAAGAGTACTATCTGCGTGAAAAGATAAAGGCCATCCACGACGAACTGGGGGACAAGGTCGATAAGGATACGGAAGTCCAGGAACTCCGTGATAAGATCAAGAAGATGAAACTGGACGAAGACATCGAAAAGGCCCTGCTCAAAGAAACGGACCGCCTCGATTCCATGCCGCCCATGATGGCCGAATCGGCGATCATCCGGACCTATCTCGACTTGGCCATGGCCCTTCCCTGGAAGAAAGAAACGAAAGACCGACTGGACCTCAATGAAGCCCAGAAGGTCCTTGACGAAGACCATTACGGTCTGAATAAAGTGAAAGACCGCATCATTGAATACTTGGCGGTAAAACAGCTGACTAACAGCCTCAAGGGTCCGATTCTTTGCTTCGTAGGCCCTCCGGGAACGGGGAAGACCAGTATTGCCCGTTCCATTGCCAGAGCCATGAACCGCAAGTACGTCCGCGTCTCCTTAGGCGGCGTCCGCGATGAAGCCGAAATCCGCGGCCATCGCCGGACCTATATCGGTGCTTTGCCGGGCCGCATCCTGAGCGGCATGAAACAGGCCGGCGTTAAGAATCCGGTCTTCCTCCTCGACGAAATCGATAAGATGACGGCCGATATGCGAGGCGATCCGTCGTCGGCACTCCTCGAAGTCCTCGATCCGGAACAGAACCATACCTTCAGTGACCATTTCCTGGAACTTCCTTTTGACTTGTCCAAGGTATTCTGGATTACGACGGCCAACGTTCTCAGCAATATTCCGAGGCCTTTGATGGACCGCATGGAAATCATCGACTTCACAAGTTATACGGAAGATGAAAAAGTCCAGATTGCGAAAAATACCTGGTACCGAAACAGATCAAGGAAAACGGTCTTAAGGCCAGCCAGGCCAAATTCTCCGATGCCGTCCTGCGCCGCATCATCTCCGGTTACACCCGCGAATCCGGTGTCCGCCGCTTAGAAAAGATGATCGGCACCGTTTGCCGCCGAATCGGAAAATCCCTGCTCATGAACGATGAAGTGCCCCTCAGCGTATCGGTCAAGAACTTAGAAAAACTCTTAGGGCCGGTAAAATTCCTGCCCGACACGGTTCATAAAGACGACGAAGTCGGCATCGTCACCGGCATGGCCTGGACTCAGGTCGGCGGCGAAGTCCTGGAAACGGAAGCCGTAGCTGTCAAAG
>ENA-OQAB01000542-OQAB01000542.1-human-gut-metagenome-genome-assembly--contig:-NODE-542-length-20196-cov-3.214659_pt1 | contig 20196 bp, 24 predicted proteins | sample MGYA00242490_ERZ504517 | MGnify/ENA primary metagenome ERZ504517 (study PRJEB26092, sample SAMD00036298) | human gut metagenome | host: Homo sapiens | study: EMG produced TPA metagenomics assembly of...
TCCTCCGAGGCACGGGAGGCATTGGCCTTCACATAAGTCGGTACCCACCAGCCGACCGGTCACAGGGCCGTTTGGGACACACTGGCGTACTATTTCCTCAAACAGCCGCCGGAAGCTCTTGCCGAAGGAGGGCTTCCTCCACCGCAGCTGGGAGACGGGACTGTGGTCCGGCACCCGGTCCAGGAGGTCCAGCCCAAGTACGTCCGAATTGGGGACTTTGTCAGCGGCTTCATCGTGGCCAGAAGTGCCAGAGGGTTTGGGGGCACCCCAACAAGCATTTTTGCGGTGCAAAAACGTCAAGTATCTATACACTTGCCTTGCTTGATACTAACGTGCACCCCACAAACCTGCGGAAATGCAAAAAATCGAATTATCTTCCTATCCTTGATGTATTCAAGGATTTTGCTGCAATAGTAGTTGACGATTCCCCCAATCACAATAGAAATCTGAGGAAAATCTTAATATTTTCTCATGTAAGGCTCAACAATTATAATATCCCTTTCTATTACAATATGTGGAGGACGATGCAAAGGAGGAGCGAAGTATCATGCCGGACAAAATACTAGTCGTCGATGATGAGGTCGAGATTGCGGATTTGATTGAAGTATATCTGAACAACGAAAATTATAGCGTGTTTAAATTCTATTCTGCAAAAGAAGCCCTCGAGTGTATCAACACAACAAACCTTGACCTTGCGATCCTGGACGTCATGCTACCGGATATAGATGGATATACGCTATGCCAGAAAATCAGAACAAGACACACATATCCAATTATTATGCTGACAGCCAAAGACGGAGAAACGGATAAAATCAACGGTCTGACACTTGGTGCAGACGACTATATGACAAAACCTTTTCGTCCGCTTGAATTAGTTGCAAGGGTGAAATCTCAGCTGCGGCGGTACAAAAAATACAATCCCGCGCAAGCTGAAGCGGAGGCCGGTGATGTCATGACCCACGCCGGTTTGGAGATGAATGTAAAAGCACACCAGTGTTTGTTGGATGGAAAATCACTTACGCTGACGCCTACTGAATTTTCGATCTTACAGATCCTTTTAGAAAGCAAGGGAACGGTTGTCAGCGCCGAGGAGCTTTTTTACAGGATTTGGGCGGATGAATATTACAGTAAAACGAACAACACAATCACGTCCCACATTCGCCATTTAAGAGAAAAACTGAATGATACGATGGATAATCCAAAATATATCAGAACGATATGGGGGGTCGGTTATAAAATTGAAGATTAAGTTCAGCAACGATTATGCTACATTTCGGGCTAAAATCACGCGTCGTTTTTGCGGTAACGCTTTGTTATCGATCCTTATCGTAATTGTTCTTTATGTGTTGCTGTGGAGACGGCGAGGAGGAAACCTAATTGCATACTTTTTGATGCATTTTTTTGGAGTAGACCGTGAAACTGCGAACATGATCTATTTCTACTATTTTCGAAGTTACAGGGAAGTGTTCTTCGCAGCGGCAATTACATTCGTCTTTGCGTTTTTGCTCCTGCGCCTATTCCGATGGATGACCAAATACTTCAAGGAGATCGATCAGGGAATTGACGCTCTGCAGGTGGACGATTCAAAAGCGATCCGCCTATCACCAGAAATGCTGCCATTTGAGAGTAAATTAAATGCTGTAAAGCAGACACTGGAGCGACAAAAGGCGGAAACGGCCCTTGCGGAACAGCGGAAAAATGAGTTGGTAATGTATCTGGCCCATGATATTCGTACCCCACTCACATCCGTTATCGGCTACTTGAGCCTTTTGCACGAAGATCCGGATATGCCAGCCCCTCAGCGTGTGAAGCATGTACGTATTACATTGGAAAAAGCGTACCGGCTGGAAAAGATGATCAATGAATTCTTTGAAATCACCAGGTACAATTCACAGCAAATCAAGCTAATAAAAGAGTCGATAGACCTCTCCTATATGCTGATACAATTATCCGATGAGTTGTCTCCGGTCTTTTCTCAGCGCGGGCTCTCAATTAAACTGGAAATTGATGAAGATTTAACAGTTTGTGCGGATGCGGATCAGTTGGCCCGTGTATTCAGCAATATATTAAAAAATGCGGCGGCATACAGCTATCTGAATACAGAAATCAGAATCTCTACCGAGAAAGTGAGAGGACATGTCTTCGTCATTTTTCAAAACAAGGGGAATACAATCCCGGCTGAGAAGTTGTCCTCCCTCTTTGATAAGTTCTACCGCTTGGATGAATCCCGCGCCTCTGATACAGGCGGCACGGGGCTTGGGCTGGCAATTGCAAAGGAAATCATTCTTTTACATGGCGGTACGATCCATGCATCGAGCGAAAATGACACGGTCACATTTACGGTTCAACTGCCTGCGGCAGATTCAGAAAACATCTATCCTTCCTCAAGTTTTTCTCAAGAAACAAACAACTGAATATTCAAACTTGCCACGCTCCTGTTCAGTACAATGATAACTGTCAGGAGCGTGGTTTATTTTGCATTTTAGAAAAGGAGCATACCTATGAAAGAAACATTCGGCCAAAAAACCAGGCGGAGTCACAAACGCAACCAGCGGGTAGTGATGTTTTGGTGCGCATTTGTTTTTGCATTTGTCATCGCAGGAGTCTGGCTTTTTAGAGGAACCTTATTTCAGAATGATAGCGGCGCATCTTCCTCGGGCACCAATCAATCCCGGCATGATGCGTGCGGGACGGCAGACAGCAGGCAAAAAAGTACAGATGTTACCCAGGCGCCGATGGATCATGAAGTCTGTCAGAAACTGCAAGACTTGGTGAGCCAGGATCAGCGGGTTCAGCAGGTCATAGATAACTGCGAAATCTATCCCGAGGATATTTTGAAAATGCTGTCCAGAAACCTGGATATGCTGAATTTTGTTTTAGAGTATCCAGAGAAAGTAGGGCAGGTTTTTGCTGAAACTGTCGGAGAGGTTGAAGGCGGAGAAGTTCCGCTTCTTCTGCAATACGATCAACGCTGGGGTTACGGCGACTATGGCAACAGCTCCGTTGCCGTCAGTGGATGCGGGCCAGCCTGCTTATCCATGGTGATTACCAGCTTAACGGGCGATGACACCATTACGCCGTATGTAGTGGCCCAATACGCCAGTGAGCAGGGATACTATGTTCCCGGCGCTGGGACTGCCTGGACACTTATGAGCGAAGGAGCGAAGCACTTCGGAGTAATCGGGGAGGAACTGCCCTTGACAAAATCGATTATGGAGGGTGTCTTGAAGGAAGGCCGCCCCATCATTTGCAGTATGCGGCCCGGAGATTTTACAACAACCGGACATTTTATTGTGATTACCGGCATAAAGGACGGACAGTTTACAGTCAATGATCCCAACAGTACGGAGCGGAGCAATATGCTGTGGGATTATGATACTTTGAAACCGCAAATCAGCAATCTATGGGCATTTCAAGCCTTATAAAATGGTCCAAACTGTACCCCGCCAGAAAGCGCGGAGAGTAAGGAGGCAACGTACCAGGATACTTATTTCAATTTGCGTATTATATAGGAGGAATCTTTCCCATGGATTTTTACGCCAACGAAGGAAAGGCCGTTACCATTCAAGCTAACGGCAAGACGTATGCCCGCCATGCGATTACAACACATTTCGTCCAGGTAGGCGAGAATTATATCGACCTCCTGGAGAGATATGTCATACCAGTCTACCAACCGGGAGATATTCTTTCCGCCAGCGAAAAAGTCATTGCCCTATGCCAAGGGCGGGTAGTGACTGAGGAACAGGTCAAACCAGGCTTCTGGGCCAAGCTTCTTTCACGCTTTGTCCATCAGACGGCGGCTGGGCCCGGGATGGGCCTGCCTGTTAAAATGCAGTTTGCCATCAACTTTTGCGGCTTGGGAAAGGTCCTCAAGGCGGCTGTCTGCGCCGGCCTTAATAAGCTCCGCGGCATCCACGGTACTTTTTACGACATGCTGGACGATGAGGTGAGGGGACTAGACGGCTTTTGGGGGAGGGACATCCCGGAGTATGCGCATATTGGGATTCGTATTCCCAGTAAGCCGGATAAGGTCTGTGATGAGGTATATCTCAAAACCGGAATTGTGATGATGGTCGTGGATGCCAACGATTTGACTGTCGAACTTCTGGGAAAAAGTGAACAGCTCCAGAATTGGCCCGACTCTCAGCTTTTGGCTCTGATTGTAGATAATCCCGCAGGCCAAGACCGCCAGCTTACCCCCTTCATCCTAATCCGAGAGATTTCGTAAAGGTCTGCATGACAGCTAAAATTCACAGGGGGATTCTATTTAGCCTGATGACAGCTATGTAAAAAATACGTCAAAAGTTATCTGCCCAGCGGCAGGAAAGAAAAAACCGCCGCTGGGCACATATTCCCTCATGCTCGGATTTCTTGTACTAACGGCGGTTTAGCAATAAGCTGCCGTTTACTTATGCGCAGGATACGGCGGATTATAGGAGGATACTGCCATGTTGTTACCATGCAGCAAGCTGACTGATGGTTATTCATCAAAGAAAGTCCGGCCCTATTAGGGGGCCATTCCGCGGTCAACTGCGAAAATGGTCGTTTTCTGCCGGTATCCCTGTCTGGCCTTGTAGCAGAAATCTGCCAGTGCCCGAAAGAAAATCATGTTATATCTGTCCGCATGGTCTTGCGCCGTGCGGACGTTGTTATACCAGACTACCTCTGGCCATCGCGGCCAGAGGTGGGGGCGGCTGGCCTGGGCGCCGCTCCCCGCCATCCTCCATTTCGATCCGCCAGTCCGTCAACTGCTGAACACCGAAATAAAGACTAAAAATGAAAACTATCATTCTAAACAATTACTATCCCCATTTGACCGAGCGCGTCATTCTGGAGGCATCAGACGAAATTACTGTGACTCTTTCATTGGTGGCCGCCTGTGTGACAGCTACAAACGCCACAAGCAGGATCATGGCGAGCGTTCCATGGGCACTGATCACGGCTTTGAGGCCGACATGCCCTACCCGCCGCTGTCCCCGGAGCAGCCTCTAGAGACCGGTGAAGATCGGGACCCCCTCCATGCAGCCATCGTCCAACTCCCGCCTGTCCAGGCCCGGCGCGTTCATGCTTATTACATTCTCAGCGTCAGTAAAAAAATTGCCAGGGTCGAGGGCGTGGGGATCAGCAGGGTCTGCTAAATTTAAAATAGTTTGAAAAATTCTCTGCAAGAGAGGACCTTTGCCCTAAAAATCCGCCTAATAGATAAGAGGGTCCCCCTCCCACTGACAACTGAATACACAGTATTTCGGATACAACCCCCGCGTGAATAGCGATAAAAGGCGCACCGCCAGGACAGCCAGCTTCGGGAGGTAATGGACAGCTGGCCGGGCGATTCACGCAAGCCTTAACTAGGGCACGGGAGTTCCCCTCCATGAATCGGAAGCCCTGGCCCGTGTCCTGCTCCCGGAAATTCAAGCCTTTTCGAGAGCGAGGAAGGGCAACGGGAGTTTGCAGAGTGGAAGGCTCGGCGGGACGCCAACGCAACAGAACAGGCATAATACATAAGGCGGGAACATCAGCAACGATGCTCCCGCCTTATACCATAGTTTATTTCTGGGCGTTACTATAAAATTCATAAAATTATCCCTTTTTGTGCTTTTATATTACCACAAAATCAGGGAAATTTCAAGTCTTGAGCTTTTTGTATCAAGGATGTATTAAGTATACAGGAGGTGTTTTTAATGGAGCAAAAAAGCTTAACCGCACTGATAAGCGCATTCTCAAGGGCGTATCATGCGCTAAACAATGAGGTTACAATTTTTAATGACAGCTTGGCAAGAGATTTACTGACTGATGAAGAATTTAATCAAATAGCAAAGAATATGTCGAATGGAATAGGATTTTTCAATCCATCATTTGTTGGAGAACCAGAACAGGCATTAAGATGGGTTGTTGATAATCAACTATCTCCCTCGCCACTTGGCAGGGCGGCTTTTGCCGAAAAATCTCTTGAGTGGGCTGTTCGCACGGGAACAGAACAGTATTTAATTTGGGGAGCCGGATATGACACTTTTGCGTATCGGCAACCATTATGGGCAAAGGCATTGCAAATTTTTGAGGTAGACCATCCGGCTACCGCAAGAGATAAACAAGAGCGGCTGAAAAGTGCCGGAATTGTAATTCCCGACAATGTTCACTACATTGAAGCAGACTTCACAAAAGGAACATGGAAGAAAGAAATGCAAAATCACAACTCGTTTAATAGTGATAAAATAAGTTACTGTTCCATTCTTGGTGTCGCCTATTATCTCTCAAAGGAATCCTTCGAATCGGTAATTTCTTCTATAAGTAGTATTGTGGCGAAAGGCAGTTCCATTATATTTGATTATCCAGATGAAAACAGCTATACTGAAAAAGCCGGAGAACGAACAAAAAAGCAATTCATGCTGGCGGGTGTTGCAAACGAAAAAATGTTGGCATGTTATTCCTACTCTGATATCGAACAATTGCTTTCAGCACATGAATTTTTGATATATGAGCACTTGGAGCCCCAGGAATAACAGAGCAATACTTTGCGCTCTATAATGAGGCCAATCCTAAAAATCAAATGAGTGCTTTTGACAATACGAATTATTGCCTTGCAGTGAAACAATAAGCATAATTTTCAATTGCAAATCTTTGATTTGTCTGACAGACACAAAATATCAGAAAAGATCTAAAAAAACAAGGGCGGGGTGATAGTCCCGCCCTTGTCCATCAAAGCACATATTCAATAGAAATGATAAATCCGAACACATTACCCACTTGGATAATGTAGTTCGGATTATCATTGTTTGGTCCGAGTGACTGGATTCGAACCAGCGGCCTCTTGAACCCCATTCAAGCGCGATACCAAACTTCGCCACACCCGGAAGTCGCCGCCCTCATCGGACGGCTTGATTATATTACCACATCCTGCGAAAAGATGCAAGTGTTTTTTTCAATTTTTCTCGATTTTTTTCGAAAACCTTTTTAGACCCAGCTATCCTCCAGCTCGTGCTTCCGGGCGCGGGTCATCAACTCCTTAATCACGGCCCTGGTATCCCGTCCGCCGTATAATACCTGATAGGCCGCCTCTGTGATGGGCATCTCAACCCCCGCCTTCTGAGCCAGGGCGCGGGCGGTGGCGGCCGCATAGTAGCCCTCTACCACAGCGCCAATCTCCTTTACCGCCTCAGCGGCAGGGTGCCTTGGCCGATCAGAATGCCGCAACGGCGGTTTCTGGAGTGCATGGAGGTACAGGTGACGATCAGGTCACCCACGCCGGACAGTCCCGCAAAGGTTTCTCTGCGGCCGCCCAGGGCCACGCCCAAGCGGGCGATCTCCGTCAGGCCGCGGGTCATCAGGGCGGCCTTGGTATTGTCGCCGAAGCCCATGCCGTCACAGATCCCGGCACAGAGGGCGATGACGTTTTTTAACGCAGCGCCCAATTCCACACCCACTACGTCGTCGGAGGCGTAAACACGGAACCGCTCATTCATAAAGAGATCCTGCACCAGCTCCGCCGCCGCCTTGTCTCGAGAGGCGGACACCACCACAGTGGGGACGCCACGGCCCACCTCCTCGGCGTGGGAAGGGCCGGAAAGGGCCACGATGGGATGCCCCTCCCCCACTTCCTGAGCAATGGCGTCGGTCAGGGTCAGAGAGGTATCTTTCTCAATGCCCTTGGACACCGACACCAGCACCGCAGAGGGCTCCAACAGGGACGCCACAGCATGGGCGGTGGTACGCACCGCAAAGGACGGCGTAGCAAGCACAACCACCTTACAGTTCTTCACGCACTCCCGGTCAGAGGTCAACGCCAGTCCATCCGGCAGGGGCACCCCCTTCAGCATGGGGTTTTCCCGCTTCTCCCGCAGGATAGTGGACTCCTCCTCCCTATAGGACCACAGGGTGACCTCATGTCCGTTCTCCAGCAGAACCAGGGCCAGGGCTGTCCCCCAACCGCCGCTGCCCATCACTGCGATCTTCATGCTTTCGGCGCCCCCTCATCTTTTTTATGGTGCAGGCTGAACTTGGATTCCGTTCCGTTCAGAATACGCTTCAGGTTGCCCCGGTGCTTCCAGACGATCAGGCCGCCCAGCAGAATGGCCAGCGCCAGCAGCACCACGTCATGGTACACAAACCAAGTGGCAAAGGGGAAGGATGCCCCGGCCCAGATGGAGCCCAGGGAGACCCATTTGGTGAGCGCGGCCAAGATCAGGAATCCCCCCCACACCACCAGCGCCACCCGCCAATCAATCATGATAGCGATGGTGCCTCCGGAGAGGATCCCCTTGCCCCCCTTAAAGTGGAACATACAGGGGAACATGTGCCCCAGAAGGCAGAAAGCTCCCGCCCAGTACTTACCAAGCGCCACTACCAGAAGCTCATCCGCCACCAAATACTTTGCCGCCAGGATGCCAACCCATACAGCCACGACTGCTTTGAGCACATCGGTCAGGATAACCACAAAGGTCAGCGGCCCGCCGAAGGTGCGGTAGAAGTTGGTCAGCCCGGCATTGCCGCTGCCATGGGTACGCACATCGTCCCGCAGGATATACTTGGAGACGATGACCGCCCCGTTGAAGCAGCCGCAGAAGTAGGCGATCACTGCGATCAGCAGGGCCGGAAGCAACAGGGCCGCCCCCAGCTCACTCAGTGCGGCGGGAAGGTTAGGCTGTATTCCCGTGGGAACTGTTGTAGGATCTGCCATGACTATCCCTCCTTGTCGCTCTTCTGCCGAATGGTCAGCCGGACTGGCGTGCCCTCCAGGCCAAAGGTGGAGCGGATCTGGTTCTCCAGATAGCGCTGGTAGGAGAAGTGGAACAGCTTGGCGTCGTTGCAGAAGCAAACAAAGTGGGGGGGCTTGATACCGATCTGGGTCATATAGTAGATCTTCAGACGGCGTCCCTTGTCGGTGGGGGGCTGCACGCGGGCGGTGGCGTCAGCCAGCACGGTGTTGAGCATGCCGGTGGTAATGCGCAGGGATGCCTGGTCATTGACATAGTTGATGAGGTCAAAGAGACGGTCCACCCGCTGTCCGGTGAGGGCGGAAATGAAGACAATGGGGGCGTAGGTCATATAGGACAGGTCCCTGCGGATGTCCTGGCGCATGTGGTCCATAGTCTTGTCATCCTTCTCAATGGCGTCCCACTTGTTGACCACGATGATACATGCCTTGCCCGCCTCGTGGGCCAGACCGGCCACCTTGGTATCCTGCTCGGTGACTCCCTCGTTGGCGTCTACCAGGATCAGGCACACGTCAGCCCGCTCAATGGCCATGGTGGCCCGCAGGACGGAAAACTTCTCGATGCGGTCGTCCACCTTGGACTTCTTGCGCATACCGGCGGTGTCGATGAACAGGTACTTGCCCTTCTGGTTCTCAAAATAGCTGTCCACCGCGTCCCGGGTGGTGCCCGCCATGTCGCTGACGATCACCCGCTGCTCCCCCAGGATGCGGTTTACCAGGGAGGACTTGCCCACGTTTTGGCTTGCCGATGACCGCCACCTTGATGACATCGTCCTCCTCTTCCTCTCGTCCTCAGGGGGAAAGTACTCCATACAGGCATCCAGCAGATCCCCGGTGCCATGGCGTGGACGGCGGAGACCGCGATGGGATCCCCCCAGTCCCAGGTTATAGAACTCATAAATGTCTGGGTTGGTGATCCCCACCTGGTCCATCTTGTTGACCGCCAGCACCACCGGCTTCTGAGAGCGCAGCAACATGTTGGCCACCTCTTGGTCGGAGGCGGTCAGGCCGGTCTTGATGTCGCAGACAAAGAGGATCACCGTGGCGTGCTGGATGGCGATCTCCGCTTGCTGGCGCATAAAGGCCAAAATCTGGCTGTCGGCGGAGGGCTCGATGCCGCCGGTGTCCACCAGGTCGAACTTCCGGTTTCTCCACTCCGCCTCGGCGTACAGCCGGTCGCGGGTGACGCCGGGGGTATCCTCCACGATGGACAACCGCTGGCCCACCAATTTATTAAACAGCATGGACTTGCCCACGTTGGGCCGGCCCACGATTGCAATCAAAGGCTTCATAATAGCACCCTCACTCTCTCTGTCACGGGTTGTAGCGATAATAGTCGCCCTCCGGCGGCAGGGCATAGGCGGGCGCCTCCACCGGCAGCCCCAGAATGGCGTCCACCAGGTCAAAGCCGCTGTCAGCCGGAAGGGCCGTCACCGGCACCCCAGGGCCTCCTCCACCTGCTCCACAGTGACGTCGTCCAGGAAGATCCGTTCCCCCGCCCGGAGCATGCTGTCCGGGATGAGCAGCCGCTCGCCCAGCGCCCTCCCCTTGAGCTGCTCTATCAGATCCCGTCCGGTAATCAGACCAGAGACCGTGATGGTCTCCCCGAAAAAGCGGTTGACCATCGGATAGACATTTCCTATTATATTACCACATTTTTCCCGGCACATGTCAACGATTTTCTGCAAGAAGGGGCGGCAGACACACCGGTGGCAATGGCAAACGGGGGCGGGGCCTCCTCCAGCTCCATGTCCTCCAGGCCATGGCCGCCTGACTGGTGAGCAGGCGGAGCATCCCCACGCCGTTTTCCAGCTGGGCCATGTCTTCATAGTATCCCTTTTCTGGCAGAGGACGGCCGGCCAGCAGGTAGAACTCGTCGGAACACCACGCCAGGTGTGTGCTGTGCTTTTTCAGGAAAGAAGCGGCAAATGCCTCCACCTGATCCAGCACCGCCGCGGCCTGGGCCGGAGTGTACGGGTCGATCCGATACAGGCCCTCCCGGAATCGGGTCACCCCCACCGGCACCACCGCCACGCTGCCCACCGCCGGGTGGAGTGCCCCCAGCTCCCGCAGGGTGCGGTCCAGGGCGGGGCCGTCGTTGACGCCGGGGCAGGCCACGATCTGGCAGTTCATGGTGATGCCCGCCGCAGCAAATCGCTCCATGATGGCCAGACACTCCCCCGCCCGCCGGTGCTTGAGCATGGCCTCCCGCAGGGCCGGATCAGTGGCATGAACCGAGATGTTGATGGGGCTGATGCGCAGCTCTGCGATGCGCGCAATCTCCCGCTCCGACAGGTTGGTCAGGGTGATATAGTTCCCCATCAGGAAGGACAGGCGGGCATCGTCATCCTTGAAATAGAGTGTCTCCCGCATACCGGGGGGCATCTGATCCACAAAGCAGAAGATACACCGGTTCGCGCAGGAGCGGGCCTTGTCCATCAGATAGGTCTCAAAATTGAGGCCCAGCTCCTCCCCCTCCGCCTTGCGTACCCGCAGGGTGCGGCTGCGGCCGTCCCCTCCTACCAGGGTCAGCTCCAGCCGGGGGTCGTAAGCAAAAAATTTATAGTCCAGCACATCCACAATGGGGCGTCCGTTGATGTGGGTCAGCGTCTCACCCGGCCGGACACCCGCCCTCTGGGCCGGACTGTGGGCGTCCACGGATTTGATTTTCGTCAGGCTCATACGTTTTGGGCTCCTCAAAAAAATAAAGTGACAGAGGGTGGCTCTGCGGCCGCCCGCCCCTTTCTTTTCGTAGGGGCCGATGTCCTCATCGGCCCGGCGGGCGGGTGTGGGCACCCGCCCCTACGTCTTATTGCAAGGGCGGCCCTTGTGGTCTGCTGCGATTCTCCGGGGCCGCCGCCCGGCCATACGGCGCGGTGCGCTCCCCCACTTCCGGGGCCCCCGCCGAAGCCCAGCGGCGACGGCCGCGGGTTCGGTGGGGAAAGGAGCCGCAGCGGAAGGAGTGAGCTTTGCCGCCTGCGGCGAAGCGAAGGATCTGGAGCTTGCGGCGAAGCGAAGGATCTGGAGCTTGCGGCGACGCTGTCACGCTACGCGCCCTCCGCGACGGGCAACTGCTCACTGCTCCGCCGAAAATACCGCTGGACTGCGTCCAGCCTGTTTTTCGGTCTGCGCAGTTCTCTGTTGCCCTGCTCCCGGGCGCTCCACGCTTCTATTCTACCCCATTTCCGGGCAAAAAGAAAGAGGGGTGATTCCCCTCGTTCTTTTCGGGCTATTTACTTCGCCTCGGCGGTAGCCTCCACCTTGCCGAACTCATGGCCGTTGTAGCTCATGCAGCTCTTGCACATCCGGTGGGGCAGACGGAACGCACCGCACTTGGGGCAGGTGGTAACGCCGGGAGTCTCCAGCTTCCACACGGAGCTACGGCGCTTGTTCCGGCGCTGCTTGGACACTTTACTCTTAGGGACTGCCATCTATGACACCTCCTTAGGTTCATGCCCTGGCCGGGCAAAACTTACTCAGACTCTTTATCCAACAGCTGCGCGAGGGCAGCAAAACGTGGATCAATTTCAGGCTTGCAGCCGCAGGGTCCCTCGTTGAGATCCGCGCCGCAAGTGGCGCACAGCCCCTTGCAATCCTCGGAGCACACATGCTTGGAGTCCATGGCCAGCACCAAAGCGGTGGTAAAGACCTCATCCAGATCCACCGTACCGTTATCCAGAAGCAGGATCTCGTCGTTTTCCTCGTCCTCCAGAGTCTCGGCCAGCAGGCTGTCCACCGGAACGCGCATATCCCGGCAGAAGGGCTTGAGGCAACGGTCGCACACCAGCTCCAGCGTAGTCTCCGCCGTCCCCTCCAGAACGAGGGCATCCGCCTGATTTCGCACTGTACCAGACATCTGTACCGGGCCGGCAAATGGATGCTCTCCATAGAAGTCCAGGCCGGACAGATCCAACGCAAACGAGAAGGGGAGCGAAGCCCCGGGAACATGAAGAATAGAACGGAGATCCAGTCGCATGGTACACCTCACACAATGGCACAGCAGACATTATAACGAAACCCGCGGCCAATGTCAAATACTTTTTTTTCGTGGAAACCCACATTTTTTTCAAAGTCCGGCAGGCTGTACTACTTTACGGCGGATTTCCTTCTTATGATACCACAGCTTGACCGTGCTGCGCAAGCCCTTTCCCCTCTTTCCCCGGTTGTGCGCTTATGTTATAATGGATGCAAATGAATTGTGAGGCAGACTATGAAAGAATTCACCATCGGAAAAAACGACGCCGGACAGCGGCTGGACCGCTGGCTGGCCAAGACCCTCCCCCTCCTCCCCGCGCCGCTGGCCCAGAAGTACATCCGCCTCAAGCGGGTGAAGGTCAATGGGAAGGGCTCCCAGCGGGATGTGCGGCTCCAGTTGGGGGACATACTCCAGTTATACATCAACGACGAGTTCTTCGAGCAGCCCAGGGAGGAGAACGCCTTTCTGAGCGTCTTCAAGCCCCACCTGGACATCGTCTATGAGGATGAAAACCTGATGCTGCTCAACAAACGGCCTGGCCTGCTGTGCCACGCGGACGAGCACGAAAAGGTGAGCACCCTCATCACCCATATCCAGGCCTACCTCTACCAAAAGAAGGAGTGGAACCCCCGGGACGAGCACTCCTTTACTCCGGCCCTGTGCAACCGCATCGACCGCAACACCGGCGGCATCGTCATGGCCGCCAAGAACGCCGAGACCCTGCGCATCCTTAACCAGAAGATCAGGGACCGGGAGATCGCCAAGTTCTACCTGGCCATTGTCCACGGCCGCATGAAGCCATCCCAGGGGAAGCTGGAGGGCTTTCTACTCAAGGATGAGGACCGGGCCCAGGTGAAGGTCTTCTCCCGCCCCGTCCCCGGCGGCAAGAGCGCCGCCACCTTATATAAGACTCTGCGGACGGCGGGCGGACTGTCCCTGGTAGAGTGCGAGCTGCTCACCGGCCGCACCCACCAGATCCGCGCCCAGTTCGCCGCCGCCGGCCATCCTCTGCTGGGGGACGGCAAGTATGGCCGGGAGCGGGACAACAAGAAGTACGGCCGTTCCTTCCAGGCCCTCTATTCCTATAAGCTGGCCTTCACCTTTCCCACCGACGCCGGGCTGCTGGAGTACCTGCGGGGCCGCGTGTTCACCGTGGAGCAGGTGGATTTCGTGGCGGAATACTTTCCCACCGGGGAGCGGGTATAAAATCCCTGAAAATATTTCGTTTTATTATTGACATTTTTCGCAAGAACATATATGATTTGTTTCGTCATTAGGGCGTCACCCAACCGCCTGGTTTGGGTGCGCCTTTACTACCTTTAGAAATGGGGAGGATACATGTCCAAGGAACTGATCCGCCTGTCGGATTGCTTCATGAAATTTGACGACGACGTCATTCTGGACCATATCAACCTTTATATCAACGACAAGGAATTCCTCACGCTGCTCGGTCCCTCCGGGTGCGGCAAAACCACGACGCTCCGTATCATCGGCGGCTTTCAGAAGCCGACCTCTGGCGACGTGTTTTTTGACGGCGTGAGGATTAATGACGTTCCTCCTCATAAGAGGAAGGTCAATACCGTCTTTCAAAAGTATGCCCTGTTCACCCACATGAACATCTTTGAAAACGTGGCCTTCGGTCTGCGCATCAGCAAAGTGCCCGAGGCGGAGCTGCGGGAGCGGGTGGAAGAGGCCCTGGCCCTGGTCAACCTGGCCGGGTACGGCAAGCGTTCGGTCAATTCCCTCTCCGGCGGCCAGCAGCAGCGGGTTGCCATCGCCCGTGCCATTGTCAACCGCCCCCAGGTACTCCTGCTGGACGAACCGCTGGGTGCGCTGGATCTCAAGCTGCGTAAGGATATGCAGATCGAACTCAAGCGCATCCAGCAGCAGGTAGGCATCACCTTTGTCTATGTCACCCACGACCAGGAGGAGGCCCTCACCATGAGCGACACGGTCGTGGTCATGAATGAAGGGCGTATCCAGCAGATCGGTACCCCCCAGGATATCTATAACGAGCCCAAAAACGCCTTTGTGGCTGACTTCATCGGCGAGTCCAACATCATCGACGGCATCATGCATGAGGACAGGGTGGTTGGGATGTACGGCAAGAAATTCCCCTGTCTGGACGGCGGTTTCCAGCCCAACGAGCCTGTGGATGTGGTCATCCGCCCGGAGGACATCGACATTGTCCCCGTGGAGCAGGGCCAGCTCACCGGCACTGTCACCGAGGTCACCTTCAAGGGGATGCATTACGACATCATCGTGGACTTCAAGGGCTTCAAGTGGCTCATCCAGACCACCGACTTCTCCCCAGTGGGGGCCAGGATTGGGGTGAAGATCGACCCCGACGGCTTGCCCACATCATGAAGAAGAGCCGCTACTCCGGTATGTTCGGCGACTACAGCTCCTACAGCTCAGAGTACGACGAGCTGAATGAGGGCCCGGAGGAGGGAAACGAGGATGAAGAGTAAGGGCATCGCCGTCCCCTATGTCATCTGGATGGCCATCTTTGTGGTGGCCCCCCTGCTGATCATCGTCTTTTACGCCTTCACCAGCCAGTCCGGCGGCTTCACGCTGGAGAACTTTTCAACCATGGCCCAGTATACCGGCGTGTTCGGGCGCTCCTTTTTACTGGCCATCATCGCCACGTTCATCTGTCTGCTCATCGGCTATCCCCTGTCCTACTGGCTGGCCCAGGAGAGTCCTGCGGTGCGCCGGGTGGCCATGATGCTCATCATGCTGCCCATGTGGATGAACTTCCTGCTGCGCACCTACTCCTGGATGTTCCTGCTGGAGAAGCGGGGGCTGATCAACAGCTTTCTGGGCCTGTTTGGTATTGGCCCCTTCCAGATGATCAACACCCAGGGGGCGATCGTGCTGGGCATGGTCTACAACTTCCTGCCTTTCATGATTCTGCCCATCCTCTCCGTTCTGGAGAAAATCGACCCCAAGGTGATCGAGGCCGCCCAGGATCTGGGTGCCAACTCCTTCACGGTCTTTCGCCGGGTGACCTTCCCCCTCTCCCTGCCCGGCGTGCTCTCCGGCGTGACCATGGTGTTCATTCCCTCGGTGTCCACCTTTGTCATCTCCCGTCTGCTGGGCGGCGGCAAGAGCCTGCTGCTGGGCGATCTCATTGAGATGCAGTTCATGGGGACCACCTATAACCCGTGGCTGGGTTCCGCCATCGCCCTGGTAATGATGGTCATCGTCCTGGTCTGCATGGCCATTATGAACCGCTTTGGCGAGGGAGAAGAGGGGGTGTCGTTCCTGTGAAACAGTCCCGGCGCATCGGCAGCCGCTTCTTTATGCTGCTGGTCTTTTTGTTCCTCTACCTGCCCATCTTCGTGCTCATCGTGTTCTCCTTCAACGCGTCCAAGAGCCGCTCGGTGTGGTCCGGCTTCACCCTGGATTGGTACAAGGAGTTGTTCCAGAACTCCATGATCCTGGACGCCCTGTGGGTCACACTGGCGGTTTCCATTCTGGCTGCAGTGATCTCCACCATCATTGGCACGGCAGCCGCCATCGGCTTCACCAACTTCCGCCGCCGCAGCCGCACGGTGGTCACCACCATCAACAACATCCCCCTGACCAACGCGGACATCATCACCGGCGTGTCCATGATGCTGTTCTTTGTACTGGCGGTCAACGTCTTTAACGGCACACTGGGAGCTGCCTTGGGCATCAAGTGGAACTTGGGCTTTGTCACCCTGCTCATCGCCCACCTGACCTTCGACATTCCCCACGTCATCCTCTGCGTCATGCCCAAGCTCCAGCAATTGGACCCCAATATCTATGAGGCGGCCCAGGATCTGGGCGCTCCCGGCTTTCTGGCTTTCCGAAAGGTGATCCTGCCTGAGATCATGCCCGGCGTGATCAACGGCCTGCTCATCGCCTTCACTATGTCCATCGACGACTTTGTGATCAGCTACTTCACCGCCGGCTCCACCTTCTCCACCCTGTCCATGGTCATCTATTCCATGGCCAAGAAGCGGGTCAGCCCGGAGATCAACGCCCTGTCCACCCTGCTCTTCGTGGTGGTGGTCACCCTGCTGGTCATCGTCAATGTCCGCCAGACCCGGCAGGACAAGCGCCGCATGGTTCATGGGAACTGACGGATATCAAAGGCAGCCCGCCTTGATATAATATTATTTTTTGAAAGGGGCAAACGAAAGGAATTGAAAAAGCAAATTGCACTTGTACTGGCACTGGCAACCCTCAGCACGGCGGCCCTGAGCGGCTGTACCGGCGGAGCGCCTTCCGGCACAGCCGAGACACCGGGCGGCGAGAGTTCCAGCGGCAACACCGGCACTGCCGGCGTGGTCAACGTCTACAACTGGGGCGAGTACATTGATATGTCCGTTCTGGAGGATTTCGAGGCGGAGACTGGTATCAAGGTCAATTATCAGACATTTGAGTCCAATGAGGCGCTCTACGGCAAGCTGGCCGGCGGCGCCGGCGGCTACGACGTCATCATCCCCTCAGACTATATGATCGGTCAGCTCATCGAGGAGGACATGCTGGAGCCGCTGAACTTTGACAATATTCCCAACTTTGCCGACATCGACCCCAATCTGAAAAACCCGGAGTACGACCCGGAGAACCTCTACTCCGTCCCCTACATGTGGGGCCTGCTGGGCGTGATCTATAACAGCGCCTACATTGACCCTGCGGAGAAGGATGTGGAAACCTGGGACATTCTGTGGGATGAGGAGCTCTCCGGCGACATTCTGATGTTCAACAACTCCCGCGACGCCATTGGCATTGCCCTCAAGAAGCTGGGCTACTCCTATAACACTGAGGATCCCGCCCAGGTCAAGGAGGCCACCAACCTTCTGGTAGAGCAGAAGCCCCTGGTGCAGTCCTACGTCATGGACGAGATTTTCGACAAGCTGGAGGGTGAAAACGCCCTCATCGGCGCCTACTATTACGGCGATTTTCTTACCATGCAGGAGAACAACCCTGACCTGGCCTTTGCCCTGCCACGGGAGGGCACCAATCTCTACGTGGATGCCATGTGCATCCCCAAGGGCGCGGAGAACAAGGAGAACGCCGAGAAGTTCATTAACTTCATGTGCTCCACTCAGGCCGGCCTCAAGAACTGTGAGGAGATCTGGTACTCCTCCCCTCTGCTGAGTGTCCGTGAGGAGCTGGACCCTGAGACCGCCAACGATCCCTATGCCTACCCTACCGACGACGTATATGCCAAGACGGAGAGCTTTGCCTGTCTCTCCCCTGAAATCCGTGAGCTCTACAACAGCGAGTGGATCCGCCTGCTAAAGTAAAAGCACACTGCCCCGCCGGGTCTCCGGCGGGGCAGTCTATCTGTTAAAATAAGGTTTTAGACGGCCAAAGCGGGCCCGACCATCAGGTCGGACCCGCTTTATACAGCGCTTGTCGTACGTCTCTTCTTAGTAATTGATGCTGCGGATCTCGAAATAGGCCTGGGGATGGGCACAGATAGGGCAGACCTCAGGAGCGGTTTTGCCGAAGTGGATGTGGCCGCAGTTGCGGCACTTCCAGACATACTCGTCACCGCGCTTAAAGACCACACCCTCCTCCAGGTTCTTCAAAAGGGTCAGGTAGCGCTCCTCATGCTCCTTCTCGATCTTGCCGACGCCGTCAAACAGGAAAGCCAGCTTCTCAAAGCCCTCCTCGCGGGCGGTTTCGGCCATCTCCTTATACATCTGGGTCCACTCTTCGTTCTCACCCGCCGCCGCAGCCTTCAGGTTGGCAGCGGTATCGCCGATGCCGCCCAGCTCCTTGAACCACAGCTTGGCATGCTCCTTCTCATTGCCGGCGGTCTCCTCAAAGATGGCCGCGATCTGCTCGAAGCCCTCTTTCTTGGCCTTGCTGGCAAAATAAGTATACTTATTGCGGGCCATGCTCTCTCCCGCAAACGCCTTCCACAGATTGGCCTCCGTCTTGCTTCCCTTCAGCTCCATAATGCTCAGCCTTCCTTTCTAAATTAGATTTTGAGTGAAATACAGGCCTTCTCAGCCCTCGCCCTTCCAGAAGCCGTGGAGATTGCAGATTTCGTACGCCTCCACTTTCTCACTGCGGCAGAAGGTCTTCAGCTCAGGCTTTTCGCCGGGCTTGGGGAACTTCATGGTGACGGTGTCCCCATCCACCGCCGCGATCATGGAGATGTAGTGCTCGGGGAGCATGGGGTGCTCCACACTGCCCACCTTCACGCTGACGGAATAGCCGCTGCCATGGGCAGTCTTTTCCACCGCAGGGACATGCTTCTCCATAGCACCATCGGTGGTGTTGGGGACGAACTCCTCCATTTTCTGGCCGCAGCACATGACAGGAACACCCTTGTCGAACCACCCTTTGAAAAATGACATTGCCGCATGTGGGCACAGCGATACAGAAGCTTTTTTTTCGATACAGATATATTTAGCATAAATAGCGCCCTTGCCTGATAATCAGAAAAGGGTGCTTGTTTATAATCTTTAAACAGAAACTTATCCTTTTATTTCCGGCTCTTCATACCCCATCGCCTGAACGACTGTCGCTTAACCCCCTTCGTCGTCGGGTCGCTCACAACGCCGATGAAAGCGAGAATCTGAAGCAGCATAACAACAATGTCCATCACCTGCTTCTGCTCAAACTGCGGTACGATGCCCGCCATACTCAGCAATGTGTAAACAAATGTGAGCACAAGCGAAACCAAACCAGCCCAAAACGTACCGCTCTGCAATCTTACCTTCCAATTGATTTTCACAGCAATCACTCCTTTATTTATAAAGCTTCTCAAACGTATTCTTTCCCGCAATACCGTCGACTGCAATCTTGGATGCTTTCTGGAACGCCTTAACCGCAGATTGTGTCCCCGTACCGAAATCGCCGTCAAACCCGTTTGTAGAATAACCACGGCAAATAAGTATCCCCTGAAGCAGATAGACGTAATCGCCTTTTGCGCCTATTGAGACCTCTCTGATTGCGGCCTTCGTCTTTGTCCCAAATATACCATCCACGGCAAGCTTCGCCTTGTATCTGCTGTTCAAGTAACACTGGAGCGCCCCTGCGTAAGCGGCCTTTGTATCCTTTCCGAAGATACCGTCTATGGCTATTTTTGTACCATAGTTTTGTTTACCCAGGTTTGCACCTGCTTAATTGCAGTCTTGCCGGCGGCTGCGGGCGCTGTATCCGGCTTTGACGGGGCAGAGGAGGGAGCCGGATAATTCGGCCTGAAGTAGCCGTTGATTTTAACGCTGTTAATCGGGTAAGAACGCTTCTGTACCTTGGAAGTATCGTTAGTACCGCCCGCATTGCCTTCAACCGTATAGAGTGTATTTCCAGACACGGAAACGACAAAGCCTACGTGGTCGCTGAAATACTTATCCTGGTTTTCATCAGTATAATCGCCCTTGTTGTTCCAGCAAAAACTAATTACGTCCCCGACCCTGGGAGTGGAGCCGCCCTCATACCATTTGCCCCAGCCCTTTGCTACGCCCTCTCTCGCAAAGCAGCCGGCACCATCTGTCTTGACAATGTACTTATTCAA
>ENA-OQAB01000543-OQAB01000543.1-human-gut-metagenome-genome-assembly--contig:-NODE-543-length-20147-cov-4.034665_pt1 | contig 20147 bp, 20 predicted proteins | sample MGYA00242490_ERZ504517 | MGnify/ENA primary metagenome ERZ504517 (study PRJEB26092, sample SAMD00036298) | human gut metagenome | host: Homo sapiens | study: EMG produced TPA metagenomics assembly of...
CATACGATGAAAGCTGGTGACTGGGGATACTTCACTAAAGAAGGCTTTAAAGGTTATGGTGTTGGTATAAATTATACTTTGGCCAAGAATATGGTTTATAATTTGGATTACTATGATTTGGAAGGTAAAGAAAGCGGACGTGATTCTCAGATTATTTGGAATCGTTTACAGGTAACCTTCTAAATTTGCAGTAACTGAAGCAGGTATTTTGAGAAAGATTAAGGCTATTTTAACAGGCAGTTTCCATATTAAATGAATGGAAGCTGCCTGTATTATTTTTCTCAAAAGTTTTGTAAAATTTTTCAAAAAACTATATATGAATATTTGCTCATGTGTTATAATAAGATTACAGTAAAAGTAAGGAGGCTGGAAAATGAGCAAAACACAGCATGCTTTAGAAAATTTACATGAACATAACAGTCAGGGCTGCGGACATGATCATCATCACGAAGATGAAAGCGGCCATAACGATAATTCAGCCTGTGGCTGCGGACACGAACATTATCACAAAGGAGAAAGCGGCCATGACCATGATGCAGCCTGTGGCTGTGGGCATGATCATCATGTGCCCGGGCATGCAGATGACTGTCAATGTGAGCTCTGCCATCCACATGAGGAATATTGCGATGTTTGTGGTGAAAGCTTGGAAAATTGTATCTGCAGAATGCCTGATGCTGATTGTATAAAACGAGTTTATGCTTTAAAAAATCTGGGTTGTGCCAACTGTGCCGCCAAAATGGAATATAAGATTAAAGAATTGCCTGGAGTAGAATATGCTTCAGTAAGTTTTGTAACAAAACAGCTGCGTCTATCGGCCAAAAATCACGAGGTATTGCTGCCGGCCATTCGTGAAATCTGTGCTTCTATAGAATCGGATGTAGAAGTTGTGCCACGCAGTGGGATGATGCCGTTCAACTTTGAAAGCAAGGTATACCTGTTAGAGAACTTGGGCTGTGCCAATTGTGCCGCAAAAATGGAGAAAGCTATCAATGATTTGCCGGATGTTTCTGCTGCAACGATAACTTATGCTACGAAACAACTGCGGCTGACAGCGAAGAATCACGCACAATTGCTGCCACAGGTCCAGGCAATTTGCAGTACGATCGAAGCAGGTGTAAAAGTAGTTGAACGTATAGGCAAGCCGGTATTGGCTGAAAATATTAATCAGCGTAAAAAAAGCGGTGGAATACTTTCAATGTCGGATGAACAGCGTTCACTGGCAGAAATAGTGTTTGGCGGAATTTTGTTTATAATCAGCGAAATTGCCGGACTCGTGCCGGAAGCTTATCATATTTACTGTCTTGTTGCCGCATATATTCTCTTGGGCGGAAGGATTGTTTTAACCGCTTTAAAAAATAGTACGAAGGGACAGGTTTTTGATGAAAACTTCCTGATGACAGTAGCTACTTTAGGTGCTTTTGCTATCAATCAATATGAAGAAGCTGTTGGAGTTATGCTGTTTTATCGTATCGGAGAATATTTTGAGCATCGTGCGGTTGAAAAAAGTCGTGGTCAGATTATGGAAGCTGTCGATATGCGTCCGGAAGTAGTTAATTTGCTGATTGGGGAAGATGTGCGTGTTATCCCGGCAGAGGAAGCCAATGTTGGTGACATTTTACTGGTACGTGCCGGTGATCGTATTCCTTTGGATGGAGTAGTTATAGAAGGTGAAAGCCTGCTTGATACTTCTCCGGTGACAGGAGAACCTGTGCCGGTAAAACGCAGTTTTGGCGATGAAGTTATTTCTGGTTGTATTAATACGTCAGGGATGCTGAAAATCAGAGTAGAAAAAGTTCTGGCTGAATCTATGGTCACCAAAATTTTAGACTCTGTAGAAAATGCTGCTGCCAGCAAACCACAGTTAGACAGGTTTATAACACGTTTTGCGCGTATCTATACTCCGTTTGTTGTGGCAGTAGCTGTTTTAACTGCTGTGATACCCGGCTTTATAACAGGAAATTGGGAATATTGGACTTATACAGCCTTAACATTTCTGGTTATCAGCTGCCCATGTGCACTGGTGCTGAGCGTGCCTTTGGCGTTTTTTTCAGGCATTGGAGCCGGCTCGAAATATGGAATTCTTTTTAAGGGCGGCGTTACAATAGAAGCCCTGAAAAATGTTAAAGCAGTGGTTATGGATAAAACAGGTACTGTGACCAAAGGGAATTTTGTTGTTCAAAAGCTGGTTCCGGTAAGTGGCATGGAAGAAGATGAGCTGTTGAAGCTTTGTGGCTCCGCAGAACTTGTTTCCAGTCATCCGATTGCTACAAGTATAGTAAATGCGGCCAAAGAACGTGAGCTGAAACTCGAACGGCCGCAAACATTTGAAGAAATTGCCGGTGAAGGATTAGTTGTCGAGGTTTCAGATGGAAAAATTTTGTGTGGCAATAAAAAATTGTTAGAACGGTTTGAAATTGATTTTTCTGTTAGGGAAGAAGATAATTATGGTACGGAAGTGCTGGTTACCAGAGCCGGAAAGTATTTAGGACAAATAATTATTGATGATACATTGAAAGAGGATGCGGTAGCTGCTGTTACCTCCCTTAAAAAGATGAATTTAACTACAGCCATGCTTACAGGTGATGCGGCAGAAAGCGCACAGGCAGTGGCACGTGCTGCTGGAATTGACGAAGTAAGAGCTAAGCTTCTGCCGCAGGATAAACTCAATGAGTTGGGCCGCTTACGCAAACAATATGGTGGAGTGATGTTTGTCGGTGATGGTATAAATGACGCTCCCGTTTTAGCAGGCGCCGATGTTGGCGCTGCCATGGGCAGTGGTGCTGATGCTGCTATTGAGGCAGCAGATGTTGTATTTATGAACTCGGAAATGCAGGCTATTCCTCAGGCAATTGCCCTAGCGAAGGAAACAACCAGAATTGCCTGGCAGAATGTATTTTTTGCTTTGGCAATTAAGATTATTATCATGGCTGCTGGGTTGGCAGGCTATGCGTCTATGTGGGCGGCTGTCTTCGCCGACACTGGTGTTTCCATACTCTGCGTTTTGAATTCCATTCGTATTTTGTATAAAAAAATATAAATATTATTATTCAATCATTATAAGGACAGCAGATTAAAACATGCTGTCCTGTTTTTTTGAAAAAACTTTAAATTTAAAAGTTTAAAGGGATAATAAAATCATTGTACAGGTAAATAATTTTGTTGAAATATTGTGAAAATATCAGAAGCAATAAATTGTTGTTGACAAAATAAGTTAGCAGTAGTAAACTTTAAGAGGTTAGCGAAAGCTAACTTTTTAAAAGTGGGCTAGTTAGCGTAAGCTAATGTGAGGAGGACAAAAGTATGATGACATTAAAAGAAGTTCCTATCGGTTCTACCGTAACTATCAAAAAAGTTTGTGCCACCGGACCTTTGAAACGCAGAATTGTTGATATGGGTTTGACAAAGGGGACACCGGTGACCGTCAGAAGAGTCGCGCCACTGGGAGATCCATTAGAAGTAACTGTACGCAGCTATGAGCTTTCGCTGCGCAAAGCAGATGCGCAGAACATTCTGGTGGAATAAATTTTGATTTAAAGTTAGTGAAAGTTGATTCGAGGAGGGACTATTTTGAGTAAGACATTAGCACTAGTGGGCAATCCAAACAGCGGTAAAACCACACTATTTAATAATCTTACAGGCAGTAAACAATACGTTGGAAACTGGCCTGGTGTAACCGTTGAACGTAAGGGCGGCAAACTTAAAAAACATGATGGCTTTGAGGTCATGGATCTGCCGGGTATTTATTCTTTATCTCCGTATTCTCCGGAGGAAGTAATAACCCGTAATTATCTTTTGGAAGAAAATCCTGATGTTATAGTTAATATAGTTGATGGATCGAACCTGGAACGTAATCTGTATTTAACGATGCAGCTTTTGGAAATGGGCTGTAAAGTTGTAGTTGCGCTCAATATGATGGATCTTGTCAGAGCTAACGGTGATGTACTGGACACGGAGCTGCTCTCTAAAGAGTTAGGGTGCCCGGTTGTGCCGATTACAGCTACCAGCGGTGAAGGTGTGGAACAGCTCGTGGCAAGGGCGGTGCAGATTGCTCAAACACAATGTGACAGAAAAGACCCCAACAGCTTTTCAGAAGAAGTTGAACGCGTATTGCAAGGAAATTGGCGAAATGGTAGCGCCTATGCCGCATATAGAACGCCGCTGGCAATTAGTCAAGGTATTGGAACGTGATGGGCAGCTGCTTGAAAAACTGAAATTATCTCAAGGTGTGTTTGACAAACTAGAGGTCTTGATTACCCGTTTTGAACAGCAGGCTGATGATGATGCGGCAAGTATCATCGCTTCCGGACGTTATCAGAAAATAGACTCAATGCTGCGCAGCTGTTATAAAAGTGCCAATGTTGATTATGCAAATACTGTTTCAGGAAAAAATAGATCGTATTGTAACTAACCGTGTTTTGGGATTACCTATATTTTTAGGCATCATGTGGGCTGTTTATTATATTTGTATCCAGACCTTGGGCGATGAAACTATCGGCTGGATGGAAGAATTATTTGAAGGCATCAGTGAATACGCAGGTGCTTTGCTGGAAGCAGCTGGCGCTTCTGAAGTTATGTCAGGGCTCGTACTTGATGGAATCATTGGCGGTGTTGGCGCCGTACTTGGCTTTGTACCGCAGATTTGCCTTTTGTTCTTATTTTTGTCTTTCCTGGAAGACTGTGGCTATATGGCACGTGTTGCTTTTATTATGGATCGTATTTTCAGGCAATTCGGGCTTTCAGGCAAGTCGTTTATTCCGATGTTGATCGGTACCGGCTGCAGTGTTCCCGGTATCATGGCAGCACGTACGATTGAAAATGAACGTGATCGTAAACTGACGATTATGCTGACGCCGTTTATTCCTTGTAATGCTAAACTTCCGGTGTTTGCTCTGTTTGCGGCAGCTTTTTTTTCCAGAGCAGTCTTGGGTCGGTCCTTCGATGTATCTCTGGGGTATAGTGATGGTTGTAGTTTCAGGTATTCTGTTGAAAAAAAATCCAAGGCTTTTGCCGGTGAACCGGCGAACTTTGTTATGGAATTGCCTGCATATCACTGGCCGCGGGCAAAAGATATTCTTATTCATACTTGGGAACGTGCCCGCGGTTTTATTGTTAAAGCCGGCACGATAATTTTCCTGGCCTCCGGATTGGTGTGGTTATTGCAATCCTTTGATTTTTCGTTTGAAATGGTTGATGCTCAGGACAGTATGATGGCTGTTATCGGTCATTATCTGGCACCTGTGTTTGCTCCACTTGGCTTTGACAGCTGGCAGACTGCTTTCGCAGCAATTACGGGCTTCTTAGCTAAAGAAGTAGTTGTTTCTACATTTGGTATCTTGGCTGGAGTTGCTGAAGCTACCGAAGAAGATCCGACTTTGATTACCACTATTCAAAGCATGTTCACGCCTGCCAGTGCGTATGCATTTATGATTTTTACATTGCTGGCATCTCCGTGTTTTGCTGCTATTGGCGCGATCAGGCGCGAGATGGGCAGCTGGCATTGGACTTTCTTTGCCCTCCTATATCAAACAGGCTTGGCATATTGCATGGCTTTGCTGATATACCAGATCGGCAGCAGAATGTAATGACTGTGCTGTAGTTTGATGTTTACTTTAAAAACGCAGGCTTTTGCCTGCGTTTTTATTTTTCATATTGTTCACAAATATGGCAGATGTGTTGGCAATGGCATGTTTACTGAATTTTTTATAGCGTTTTTATATAAAAAATTTTTAAAGGTATAGTATTTTTATGGCTGATGTGAGAAAATAATATATGTTTGAGTTTAAAAGTTTGAAGTTGTCAGGGATCAAAGGAGCGCAGAATATTGGAACCGATAAAGAGACAAAGAAAAGAGTCTGATTCAGTATATACGATTATGTTGATACCTCATAAAGGGCACGAACCCAGGAGCATCCATTTTCGCCTCAGCCTGTTGAAAAAGGTTGGTATTGTTTGCGGTTTGCTCTGTTTACTTGGTGCAGGTGTTCTTTTTCAGTCTTCGCATATTTTGTACAAGGCACATCAGGATCAACAGGAACTGTTGACCTACAGGAGTGAAAAAAGCTGTTCAGGAACAGAAAATAGGTCAGCTTTTGCAGGAAAATGAAGCTATTGAAAAAAGAAATGGCAGAGCTTTCCAAACTGGAAGAGGCGGTTCGGCGAGAGCTTGGTGAAGGCGCAGTGCAGCCTTCACGTTCCGGGATCGACCGCAGTCAGTATCTTGGACAAGGCGGACCTCAGGCGGCTAAAGTAGAAGCTGTTGATATCTATGCTGCGCAGAACAAGGTGCTGCAGGAAAAGGTCAAAGATAGAAAAGCTACGTTGAATGATTTACTTGGCAGATTACGCGAGTTGAACCAGCGCAAAGCAGCGCTGCCGACACTTTGGCCAACTAATGGAGGGACTATTACTTCATATTTTGGCGGACGCAGCGATCCTTTCGGTAATCGTTCTTATGACTGGCATCCGGGAGTTGATATTGCCAATGACTATGGAGCTCCGGTTTATGCCAGCGCGTCTGGCACTATTGAAGAGGCTGGCTGGGTGTCCGGTTATGGCCGTTATGTAAGGATTCAGCATGGATATGGTTACGAAACAGCTTATGGTCATATGAGTAAATTGGCAGTTCAGGCAGGGCAAAGCGTAAGTAAAGGTGATGTCATCGGTTATGTTGGCAGCAGCGGGTATAGTACTGGGCCGCATGTGCATTTTGAAGTGTTGGTCAACGGGCAGACAACAGATCCGTTGGAATTAGTAGATAATAAAGGAGAAAACTATGTTTGGGAAAAGTAAAAATGATGTAGTAGCAGTCAGCACCTTGCCTTTGGAAGAATTTGAGTTTTTGCTTGGAAGAAATTCGATCCTGTGCGGCAATTTGCAGACTAAGGGCGCATCGCGTATTGATGGCCACTTTAAAGGCATTATTGTTTCGGAGAACGATGTTTTAATCGGGCCCAACGGTGTGATAGAAGCGAATATTTTTGGGGAAAATGTTACTGTGGCCGGGAATGTTACAGGTAATATAGTGGCCCGCGGCACTTTAGAGATTTTAGCCTCTGGAGTTTTAAACGGTGATATTAAAGCGGGAAGTTTAGTTGTTGAGCCGGGGGCCGTTCTGCGTGGCAACATAGGCGGCATCGAAGGTATTGAAAACCCTGAGTTGTCTCAGGCTGGCGTTTCTGAGTAATAATAGAATTTTGTTTTTACAAATAGCTGATTCGAGAAGAAATGCTTGACACTGTGAGCGGCAATTGATAATATTATAGCTACCTAAATTTATATTTAAAATGACGATGACCGGAAGTAGTAAAAGTACAGAGCTCACAGAGAGGGTATGCCAGGCTGCAACGTACCTAGCTTTATGGCTTTGAAGTCGTCCGTGAGTCGGTAGGCTGAAATCAAAGTAGGTTTATCCGTTAGCGCACGTTACGCGTTTCAAGTGTCCGGACTAAACTTTGATTTAAGTCTGGGAAAATAGGTGGTACCGCGGAGTTTTTCGTCCTGTTCTTAATTTGGAACAGGACTTTATTTATTTTTAGGAGGCAGTAAAATGGCAGAAGAACACAATATTCCTAAAGTTTATGATCCGGCTTCGGTCGAGAAAAAATGGTATAAATATTGGGAAGAACACCGTTATTTCCATGCTGAGGTAGAAGCAGATAAAAAGCCGTTCAGTATTGTTATCCCCCCACCGAATATTACCGGTCAGCTGCATATGGGACATGCGTTAGATAATACTTTACAGGATATTTTGATCCGCTGGCATAGGATGATGGGCGATAATACTTTATGGATGCCCGGTTATGATCATGCGGGGTTGGCTACTCAGATCAAAGTAGAGGAAGTTTTAAAAAAAGAAGAAGGAAAGACCAGGTATGACTTGGGCCGTGAAGAATTTATTAAACGTGTCTGGGAATGGAAAGATAAATATGGTGACCGTATCATCGAGCAGTTAAAAAGCCTGGGTGTTTCCTGCGACTGGGAACGCAAACGTTTCACTATGGATGAGGGCTGTTCACAGGCAGTTCGTGAGGTTTTTGTTTCTTTGTACGAAAAAGGGCTTATTTATCAGGGCAGCCGTATTACTAACTGGTGTGTTAACTGCAATACTGCTTTAAGTGATATTGAAGTTGAACATGAAGATGATGCCGGAAATTTGTGGTATGTCCGCTATCCTGTTGTTGGTGAGATGGAAACTTATCTTACGATAGCCACTACACGGCCTGAAACGATGCTGGGTGATACTGCTGTTGCAGTCAATCCTGAAGATCCGCGCTATGGTCATCTGGTCGGTAAAATGCTGCAGCTGCCCTTAACCGAACGTCAGATCCCCATTATTGCTGACAGTTATGTCGATTTAGAATTTGGTACAGGTGCTGTAAAAATTACTCCTGCTCATGATCCTAATGATTTTGAAATGGGTATGCGTCATAATTTAGAGAGTATCGTAGTTATCGGTATGGATGGCTATATGACTGAAGAGGCCGGCAAATTTGCAGGCCAGGAACGTTATGAATGTCGTAAAAATCTGGTACACGAACTGCAGGAAAAAGGTTACTTAGTAAAAATAGAAGAGCATAATCATGCTGTAGGCCATTGTCAGCGCTGTCGCAGTGTAATAGAGCCGTTGGTTTCCAAACAGTGGTTTGTAAAAATGGAGCCGTTGGTAAAGGCGGCTGTAGATTGTGTTGAAGACGGCAGAACACAGTTTGTTCCAGAACGGTTTACCAAAACTTATACCGGCTGGATGGAAAACATTCGTGATTGGTGTATTTCCCGTCAGATTTGGTGGGGGCACCGGATTCCTGTGTGGTATTGTGATGCTTGCGGCGAAGTTATTGCATCGCGCGTTGATATTGATAAATGTCCGAAATGCGGCGGTGCGGTACATCAGGATGAAGATGCTTTGGACACATGGTTCAGTTCAGCTTTATGGCCGTTCTCTACTATGGGCTGGCCTGAAAAAACAGATTTGTTAAAGCAATTTTATCCAACCAGTGTTTTGGTGACAGGTTATGATATCATTTTCTTCTGGGTTGCGAGAATGCTGATTATGGGTATGGAGTTTATGAAGGATATTCCTTTTGATAAAGTCTTTATTCATGGTTTAGTGCGTGACAGCCAGGGACGTAAAATGAGTAAATCACTCGGCAATGGTATCGATCCGCTGGAAGTTATTGAAAAGTACGGCGCTGATACTTTAAGGTTTATGCTGATCACAGGCAATACTCCTGGTAATGATATGCGTTTTTACTGGGAACGCGTAGAAGCAACACGCAATTTTGCTAATAAGATCTGGAACGCATCACGTTTTGCTTTGATGAATATGGAAGGTTATGATGCAGAAGCCAAGCAGGCTCCATATACACTTGCTGATCAATGGATACTTTCGCGGCTGCAGCATACGGTTAAAGATGTTACTGAACTTTTGGGCAGATTTGAGCTGGGTGAAGCAGGGCGTCTTATTTATGATTTTATCTGGAGTGAAGTTTGTGACTGGTACATTGAACTGGCTAAGCCGCGGCTTTATAATAAGGAAGATCCTGAGGCAAGAGCTACGGCACAGCATGTCCTGGCAGAGGTGCTGACATCGGCTATGAAGTTACTGCATCCGTACATGCCGTTTATCACTGAAGAAATCTATCAGTGTCTGCCGCACGAAAGTAACAGTATCATGATTGCACCGTGGCTATTGTTGATGAGAGATTGTTTGATGATAAAGCAGAAACTGGTATGACGGCAATTATGGAAAGCATTAAAGCTATTCGTAATATGCGTGCGGAAGTCAATGCTGCTCCAGGCAAAAAGGTGCCGGCTATTTGTTAGTGAATGCAGAACTGCGTGAGATCGTTGAAGCCAATAAAAATTATATCAATTTGATGGGCAGTATCGATGAGCTTATAATTGATGATATTGGGGCTGGCAAGCCTGAAAATGCTATGGCCGCTGTTATTGCCGGAATCGAGGTATATTTGCCTCTGGCAGGATTGATCGATGTAGAAAAAGAAACCCAGCGTCTTAATAAAGAACTGGAAAGTATGGATAAAGAAATCAAACGTGTTACCGGTAAGCTAAATAATGCAGGCTTTTTGGCAAAGGCTCCGGCTGATGTAGTTGAAAAGGAAAAGGCTAAAGCAGAGGAACTGAGCGGTAAAATGGAAGCCGTGAAAGAACGTCTGACTTATTTGGCAACTTTAAAGTAACAGCCGAAGCGGCGCGGATACTCCGCGCCGCTTTTTGTGTTTTTACTGTCGTAATTAATTGGAGGTTAAAATGAATTATCAGGAGACATTGGCATATCTGGATAGTTTGGGGAAATTTGGCATCCGTTTGGGAATGGAACGTATTGAAGGATTATTGCGGGAATTAGGGAATCCTGAAAGAAAAAGTAAAGACCATTCATGTTACAGGAACAAATGGCAAAGGTTCTGTTAGCAGTATGATAGCGAATATTTTGCTTGCTGCTGATTTGAAAACAGGTAAATTTACGTCACCGCATTTGGTAAAGTATAATGAAAGACTTGTTATCAACGGGCAGGATATTGATGATTATAGTTTTGCAGTTCTGATTACTATTGTGAAAAAGGCGGCAGACAGTGTGGTGGCAAAGGGCATTTGTGAGCAGCCGACACAGTTTGAGGTTTTGACTGCTGCTGCTTTTATGTATTTTGCTTTGGAAAATGTAGATTATGCAGTCATTGAAGTTGGCATGGGGGGACTTTGGGATTCAACTAATGTTATCATTCCGGTAGTTTCTGTTATTACTAATGTCAGTTTGGATCACACTGATCGCTGCGGTGCGACTGTAGAACGGATTGCGATGCAGAAAGCAGGAATTATTAAGGAAAATGTTCCGGTAGTAACGGCCGCAGATGGAGAGGATGCATTGGGACCGATTAAAGCTGTCGCGATGTTCAAGCAGTCCAAATTGTATATTTATGGCAGTGCTTTTTGGGGCACAGAAGTGAAAAGCACTATGGAGGGGCAGACTTTTACTTTGCATGCAGGTGAGTATTATAGTTCTGACTACAATATTAATTTGCCTGGCGAACATCAAATAGCGAATACATCTTTAGCTGTAGTTGCTGCTAAACTTGTCTCCAAACAGGATGACAGGATCAATGAATTAGCTTTGCATATTGGTGTTGCTAACACTATTTGGCCAGGCAGACTAGAGCGTATTTCTCAAAATCCTGACGTGATTTTGGATGGAGCTCATAACCCGGCTGGAGCAGATGCTTTAAGAAATGCTCTCGATAAATATTATCCGCAGCAGAAAAGGACGTTTGTTTTTGGGATGATGGGTGATAAGGATATGAAAAGCGTCATAGGGAAGCTTTTCAGACCTATGGATACAGTTTATACGGTAAAGGCAGACGAAGGTGGCAGAGCAGCATCTGCTGAAGAATTGGCCAGCCTTATTGGAAATCAGGCTGAAGCTATGAACAGTTTGGCATCTGCGTATGAAGCCGCTGTAACCGGAGCTGATGCAGACAGTGTAATATGTGTATGCGGTTCCCTTTATTTGGTAGGGAATTTTAAGAATATGCTTTTGAAAGCGAAAGCTGGGTGTCATTGATGACTGCTGCTGCCGTAAAATATGCCAATTTAGAAAAATATGTATATTGGCTGTTGTTGGCGACAATAGCTGTTATCCCGCTGCAGCAGGAAGTTTCTTCGGCAATGGTGGCAGTCACTGGCTTCAGTGGTTTTATTGTTGCGTTTTTGTGGCGCCATGAAAAAAGGAAGCCTGTTTTACCACGTTTTGTACAGATTTTATTATGGTTACTGTTATTACTTGGTTATTGGTCGCTGCATAATTCAGCTGATGAGGCATTGTCTACCTACAATTTTATTTATGTTGTCGGTCAATACGCGCTATTGGTCTGGCTGATTTTGCATTATGCTGTTGATAAAAAAATCATCTGCAGCTAGTGATTTGGATTTGCACAAGTGGCATGAGTGGCCCAGGCCTCTGCAAATAATAAGTGTGTTTTTGGGAATGTCATTGTTTGTTTCGGTATATGGCATTGTACAGCATTTTACTGGGGTTGTACCTACTGAGGCCTGGGTTGATAATGATGCTTTTCCGGAATTGAAAACACGTGTTATTTCCACTCTGGTCAATCCGAATATTTTGGGCGGATATCTTGTACTGGTTATTTCATTGATTACAGGATTGCTTAGTACAAGTAAAGAAAAAATGTGGCAGCTGGTACTTGGCAGTGGAATTTTAATAGCCGGGCTTTGTTTGCTTTACACATATTCACGTGGGAATTGGGTTGCTTTAGCTGTTGGATTATTGTTGTTTTGCGTATGCTTTTGCCGTCGGGCTTTATTGCCTCTCATAGGCATTGGTATTTTGGGAATGTGGTTTGCCCGTGGCGCAGTATGGCATAGGATAATTTCTATTTTTGGGACTGAAGATACTTCTGTTGCTCTTAGATTTGCCTATCTGGAAAGTACGTTATTTATTATTAAAGAACATCCGTGGGGTGTTGGCTGGTATGGATATCAGTTTATTTATCCGGAATATGATTTTTATCTTAACAATCCTGACGTCATTATGTATCATTGTCATAATTTATTACTGAATATTACGGCAGAACTGGGTTGGCATGGATTGGCAGTATTCTTGCTTTTATGGTTCTGTATTATCTGGAAAGCTGCTGAATTGGCCCGTTTTGGTAAAAGCAGATGGCTTCAGGGTTTTGGCAGAGGTTATTTAATGGCGTCTGCAGGTATTTTAGTGGGCGGTTTGACTGACCATGTTTATTTTAATATGCAAATGGGGCTTTTGTTTTGGCTTTTTGCAATTTTAATAATGGTCTGTTCAGAATTTAACAGAAAATTAACAAAAGCATAACCATAAGAGGAAGATTTAGATTTAGCTTTACAGGAAAAACTTGGCAAGTTACAATAAATTCAGGGAAATATGGAATCGTAGGGGGAGCGGAATGAATTTAAATGACGTGCGAAAACTTTTAGACGCTAAAATCTGCGTAGGTGAAGAATATCTTGGTCGGCAGGTTGAAACCTGTTGCGGGTCTGACCTTATGAGCGATGTCTTAGCCTTTACAAAATGTAAAACTCTGCTTTGCACAGGGTTGGCTAATATGCAGGTTATAAGAACAGCGGATATGACTGATTTATGTGGTGTGATTTTGGTAAGAGGGAAACTGCCCGGAGAAGATATGCTGAAAGAAGCTGCCCAAAACAAACTCCCGATTATGTCGACAGAATATACATTGTTTGAAGCCTGCGGGATTCTTTATAGTAATGGCTTGAGAGGCTGTTCCAGAAAGGCGGAAGAGCAATGAGTGATTCTAAATCAGTAAAAATGCATTATGATGTTGCCGGTGACGATTTTGACAGGGCTGGTGAAGCTTCTGCCGGATTAAAGCGGTTGCTGCAGAAAATTGGCGTTCCGGCAGATATAATCAGACGTATTGCTATTGGAACCTATGAAGCTGAGATGAATGTAATCATTCATGCCGGCGGTGGTCAGGTTGATGCTGAAATTTTTCCTGAAGAGACGGTTGTATATATTGCTGATCAGGGACCGGGAATCCCTGACATTAAACTGGCAATGCAGGAAGGCTGGTCTACAGCACCGGATCATGTAAGACAAATGGGGTTTGGCGCCGGTATGGGTCTGCCGAATATGATGAAGTGTTCAGATGATTTTGATATCCAATCGACAGTTGGCTCAGGTACTAATATAAAGATGAAATTCAAACATATCAGTGAAGACTTATAAGAGGGGTGATACGATGGCTGGAGGATATTTTCATTCCATACGCCTTTTACGGTCTCAGTGTCAAGGCTGTGTAACGTGCGTTAAAGCTTGTCCGACCGAGGCCATTCGTGTCCGCAATGGTAAAGCAGAACTTATAGAAGCACGTTGTATTGACTGCGGCGAGTGTTTACGGCGTTGTGGCTATCATGCTATCGTGGCGGAAACGGATAAACTGGAAGAAACTGAACAATTTAAATATAATATCGCTTTGCCTCCTCCTTCTTTATATGCGCAGTTTCCGCCCGAAACAAGTGCGGCGGCTATTTGGGAAGGGTTACATAGACTGGGATTTGATGAAATTTTTGATGTAGCAGTAGCTTCTGAATATATTTCTTTGGAAATAGCTGCTTACCTGAAAAATTATAACGGTGGCAGAAAACCTTTGATTTCCTGCACTTGTCCGGCGGTTTTAAGGCTGATTCAGGTCAAATTTCCGGAACTCATCAAACAGGTAGTGCCTGTACTTCCTCCAACAGAAGCTGCGGCTATTTATGTAAAAAATGAAGTTATGCAGCGTACCGGCTTAAAGTCTGAAGAAATAGGTGTCTGGTTTATTGCACCTTGCCCTTCTAAAAATGCTAATATCAGGCAGTCTGTTGATGTCCGGCATACACAAATCAACGGCAGTTTAAGTATTTCAGAGATTTATGGAAAAATATTAAAAATCATGGGCGGAGAGATTCAGCCGGATAAAAAGGTGACTGCTGGATCTTCTTATGGTATGAGTTGGGGCAGTTATGGTGGGGAACTGGAAGCTGCAGGAATTGAAAACGGTCTGGCTGTACACGGTATTAATGACGTGTACGACGTGCTGGAGCAAATTTCCCTGAATAAGATGCGCGATGTCGATTATGTAGAGTGTTCTGCCTGCAGTGGCGGCTGCATTGGCGGGCCGCTGACTGCTGAGAATAAATTTGTTGCTGAGAAAAATTTGAAGCTAAGGCTGAGTATTATGAGGCAGAATGAACCTGATGATCGTCTGGCTACCATGGCCCAGAGTATGATATGTGAGGATTTTCCCAAATCGGCTTCCTATGTAAAAAAAGTTAATCCCGCGGCCGATGATGCAATTAGATGACGATATTTTAGAGGCTATGAAAAAGTTTGAAAAGATGGAGGAGGTCCTCAGATCTTTGCCGGGGCTTGATTGTGGAGCATGTGGAGCACCAAGCTGTCAATGCCTGGCGGAAGACATCGTTCAGGGGAAAGCCAATGAAATTGACTGTATTTTTAAATTAAGGAGCAGTGTAAAACGCCTGGCACATGGTATGCTTGAACTGGCAAAGCAGATACCTATAGCCAGCGAGCCGGAAGAAGAACTGCGGGAGGATGGTGAAAGCGATGCAAGTACGTGAAGTTATTGAAACTTTAGGGTTAAAGCTGATGACACATGAGGTTCCTGTGGATGTGGATGTTATTGGTGGCTATGCCTCTGATCTTTTGAGTAATGTTATGGGGCAGGCGGCTCCCGGTATGATTTGGGTGACAATGCAGGGGCATCAGAATATAGCGGCAGTAGCTTCTTTGATTGGTCTGTCGGCAGTTATTGTGGCAGGCGATGCGCCTATAGAAGAGGATACCCTGAAAAAAGCAGAACAGAACGACGTTTTGATATTGGCTACATCTTTACCTGCTTATGATGTCATTGGAAAGCTTTATGAACTTGGTATCAGGAATGTAAAATGAAAACCGTTATCGGAGATTTTCATGTCCATACCTTGCTTTCCCCGTGTGCTGAAATCGAAATGACGCCGCATCATATAGTGATGCAGGCTGCTGAATATGGTATACAGCTGTTGGCGGTTACTGACCATAATGCTTCGGCTAATGCTGTGGCGGCGATTCAGGCTGGTGAACGTTATGGTATTAAGGTGTTCCCGGGAATGGAAGTTGAATGCAGGGAAGAAGCGCATATAGTGGTTTTGTTTGACAATTTGAAACAGCTGCGGCGGTGGCAGAAAATAGTAGATTTTTCAATGCGTGGCCTCAAAAACATTCCTGAACGGTTTGGAGCGCAATTTGTCGTTGATGATGATGATAATTTTGTTGCAGAAGAGGAAAGAATGCTTTTAGGACCATTGCAGCTATCTGCGCAGGAGGTTGTACGAAAAGTAAACGAAATTGGCGGGCTGTGTTTAGCTGCCCATATAGATAGACCGGCATATAGTTTGCTTGTACAGCTGGGATTTATTCCTAATGATATGGGCTTGCAAGGAGTAGAGATAAGCCGTAACAGTTTAGCAGAGTTGGAGCAGCTGAAATTGAAAAGATTATCTGGGAATTTACCTTATGTCACTAATTCTGATGCTCACAGAATGCTTGAATTTTTGGAAGGCCCCAAGAATAAAATTACCATTGAAGAAGCGACTATTTCAGAATTAAAACTTGCACTTGCAGGAAAAGACGGGCGTAGTTGGTTTCCGGGTTATTTTATTAATGATCTTGAATATTAGTTACACTAAAAGTATAAAGTATACACTATTCATGCTTGAAAATCATAAATAGTGTTGATTATATACGTTTTTTTTGCTATAGTAGTATTCGTACATTAAAGTTTAGGGAAATGGAGAGTGTACTATGAATATGGTTGACAAAAGATGCAGTTGCTGCGGCGGAGAAAATCCTGAAAAGGTGCAGATTGATGCTATTCTGGCTAGATATCAGGGTAAAAAAGGATCTTTGATCCCGATTTTGCAGGAAGTACAGGCTCTGTACAATTATTTGCCCAAAGATGCTTTAGAGTACATTGCTGCCAGTACAGGAACACCCATTGCTCAAATTTATGGTGTTGTTACTTTTTATTCCCAGTTTCACCTTAATCCGCGCGGGCGTAATATTATCCGCGTTTGTCAGGGAACTGCCTGCCATGTACGTGGTGGTAAAGTAATTTTGCAGACTATCGAAAAAGAGCTTGGAATTAAGGCCGGACATACTACGGAAGATCTGCGTTTTACCCTTGAGACTGTTGCTTGTATCGGCGCTTGTGGTTTAGCACCGGTTATGCAGGTTAATGAAGATACTCATGGTCGTTTGACTCCGGACAAACTGTCGGCTATTTTAGCTAAATATCAATAACAATCATGCGTGAATTGTCTTTGCATATCCTTGATTTAGCGCAGAATTCCATAGAGGCAGGAGCTCATAATGTAATAATAGAAATAAATGAGAATGAAAATGGATTTTTTGTTTTTCGTATCAGTGATGATGGACATGGTATGAGTGAGGAAATGGTGCAGAAAATTCGCGATCCCTTTGTGACTACGCGGACTACACGTAAAGTAGGTATGGGAATACCTTTTATGGACATGGTCACTAAACAATGCGGAGGACATTTGTTAATACAATCTCGTAAGGGTAAAGGTACTGTCGTAGAAGCTGCTTTTGCAAAGGATAATATTGATCGCCCGCCTTTGGGTGATATTGTATCAAGTATTAAAGTGCTGCTGGTAGGCACGCCGTATCTGGAACTGAAGTTTATCTATAAGATAGGTACATCGGGATTTGATATTGATACGAGGGTTATCAGATCTCTCCTTGGTGATGAAGCAGATTTTACCAGACCTGAAGTTTATACATGGCTTGAAGAATATTTAAAGCAGGAAATATCGCAGTTGAGGTGTGAGCAGGAGGTATAAAATGAAAACGTTGGAAGATTTGAAGGCCCTACGTGAAAAATTAAAGGCAGACATGAAAGTTCGTCAGAATGACGGCACTAAAATAATCATAGGTATGGGTACATGTGGTATTGCTGCAGGCGCGCGCGAAGTGATGTCTGCCGTTTTGAATGAGCTTGCAGTGCGTAAACTTAATGATGTTCAGGTACAGCAGACGGGCTGTATCGGTATGTGTGAGAAAGAAGTCCTGGTAGATATTGTCCGTCCTGGAGAACCTCGTATTACTTATGGTAAAGTAAAACCTGAGGACGTGAAAAAGATCATTGCAGAGCATGTTGTCAATGGCCGTATTGTTGAAGAAATGGTTGTAGGCAAAATTATGCAAGACTGATTTGATAAAATTTGGAGGGAAATCATATGCAGCACATTAGAGCACACGTCCTGATTTGCGGAGGAACAGGATGTAAATCTGCCGGTTCAAAGGAAGTACAGCTTGCTTTTAGTCGGGCTATTGAAGCTAAAGGCCTGAGCGACGAGGTTATGGTAGTAGAAACAGGCTGCCATGGTTTCTGTGAACATGGTCCGCTGGTTATAGTGTATCCTGAAGGTACTTTTTATTGCCAGGTAAAAGCTGAGGATGTAGAAGAAATAGTTGAAAGCCATTTATTTAAGGGCCGTATTGTTGAACGGTTGCTTTATCATGAACCGCTTACTCATGAAAGTATACCTAATTATTCGGAAATAAATTTTTATAAGAAACAGCATCGGTTAGTTTTAGAAAATTGCGGCGCTATCAATCCTGAACAAATTGAAGAATATATTGCTGTCGGCGGTTATGAAGCTTTAGCTAAAGCTGTAACTACCATGAGTCCTGAAGATGTTATTGAAGAAATCAAAAAATCAGGTCTGCGTGGACGTGGCGGCGGCGGATTTCCTACAGGAATGAAATGGCAGTTTGCTAAAGCGTCTGTAAGTGATAAAAAATATGTTATCTGTAATGCAGATGAAGGTGATCCTGGTGCATTTATGGACAGGAGCGTCTTAGAAGGCGATCCGCATAAGATATTAGAAGGTATGGCTGTCTGTGGTTATGCTATAGGTGCAGATGAAGGCTATATTTATGTACGTGCGGAATATCCGCTGGCCATTAAACGTCTGCGCATAGCTATTGAACAGGCTGAAGCTATGGGGTTGTTAGGTGAAAATATTTTTGGTTCAGGGTTCAGCTTCAAACTGCATATCAAGGAAGGCGCCGGTGCGTTCGTTTGCGGTGAGGAAACTGCATTGATGGCATCAATAGAAGGGAAACGCGGTATGCCGCGGCCAAGACCGCCATTTCCAGCAGTTGCCGGACTTTGGGGAAAGCCGACCAATATCAATAATGTTGAAACTTTTGGTAATGTAGCTGCAATTATTACTAATGGCGCTGACTGGTATGCTGGTTTTGGTACTGAAAAGTCAAAAGGAACTAAAGTATTTGCGCTGACTGGTAAAATAAATAACACAGGTCTGGCCGAAGTTCCTATGGGTATTACTATGCGCGAAATTATTTATGATATCGGCGGTGGTATTAACGGAGGTAAGAAATTTAAAGCAGTTCAAATAGGCGGTCCATCTGGTGGCTGCCTGCCTGAATCAATGCTTGATCTGTCTATAGATTATGATTCGTTAACAGCGGCAGGTGCTATGATGGGTTCTGGCGGATTGGTAGTTATGGATGAAGATACCTGCATGGTAGATGTTGCAAAATTTTTCCTGAATTTTACTCAATCTGAATCCTGTGGCAAATGTACTCCCTGTCGTGAGGGGACTAAGCGTATGCTGGAAGTCCTGACACGTATTACTGAAGGGCAGGGGAGAGAAGGCGATATAGAGCTGTTAGAAGAACTGGCCAGAAATATTAAAGAGACTGCTTTATGTGGATTGGGACAAACTGCTCCTAATCCTGTATTGAGTACTTTAAAATATTTCCGTCATGAATATGAAGCTCATATCAAAGAAAAACGCTGTCCTGCCGGTGCCTGTGAAAAGCTTGCCAATTATGAAATTACTGATGCATGCAAAGGCTGTGGGTTATGTGCACGCCAGTGCCCGGTTAATGCCATTTCCGGAGAAGTGAAAAAGAAACATGTTATCGATGTAACTAAATGTATAAAATGCGGTGCCTGCATGGCGGCTTGTCCGTTTAAGGCCATTACTAAGGGTTAAGGGAGGATTATATAGATATGGAAATGATTACCTTAACGATCAATGGGCAGACTGTACAGGCCCCTAAAAATGCTACTATTCTTGAAGCCGCGCGTTCTGCCGGCATTCATATTCCTACGTTGTGCTATCATTCTGAACTTGCTCCGGAAGGGGCCTGCAGATTGTGTGTCGTAGAAGCTACCGGAGCGCGTACGCTTGTAGCCTCCTGTGTTTATCCTGTTGCAGAAGGTATGATAGTGAAAACGAATACGGATAAAGTCCGCGCAGCAAGACGAATGGTCGTAGAATTGCTGTTGGCCAATCATCCCAAGGACTGCCTTGCGTGCCAAAAAAGCGGTGACTGTGAACTGCAGAATATAGCTGCTGATTTGGGATTGCGCAAGATCAGATTCGAAGGCGGAGCCCGTAAAGCACATACTATTGACGCCAGTAACCCCTGCTTAGTGCGCGATCAGGAAAAACTGTATTTTATGCGGACGTTGATATATTTATAAGTCTTTTGTATTGTTAGGGGAAGTGTGTCAAGCAAT
>ENA-OQAB01000544-OQAB01000544.1-human-gut-metagenome-genome-assembly--contig:-NODE-544-length-20017-cov-40.111664_pt1 | contig 20017 bp, 16 predicted proteins | sample MGYA00242490_ERZ504517 | MGnify/ENA primary metagenome ERZ504517 (study PRJEB26092, sample SAMD00036298) | human gut metagenome | host: Homo sapiens | study: EMG produced TPA metagenomics assembly of...
CCGTGAAAACCCCGCATATCGCGCAGATCGCGGACGCCCTGAAAACCGCGGAAACGTATTGCGAAAAACTTGACAGCATGGTGCATTCCTTGAATTCCATCGTGCAGGTGCTGCCCAGCATGTTGGGCACGGAAAGCCATGCGAATGATGCTCCGCGCAATTATCTGATCCTTGCGCAAACGAATGCGGAGGCGCGTCCGTCCGGCGGTCTTACGGGATCGCTCGGCCTGGTCACGGTGCAGGATGGTCACGTGAGCTTGCAGCCGTTCGTTTCCGATTCGGAAATTCAGAATGCCGACGAGCCGGTTGTGGATTTGACCGCCGAGGAACGTTTGCTGTTCACCGACAAGCTTGGCAAGGATATTCGCGACGTGAATTTCACTCCTGATTTTCCGCGTACCGGCGAGATTGTGAGCGCCATGTGGAATCGCCAGTATGGCGTTGCGGTTGATGGTGTGATCGCCATTGATCCGCTGTTCCTGCAGAACATGCTGGCGGTGACCGGTGGCGTTGTCATGCCTGACGGTTCGACGTTGGATGGCACTAATACCGCCCAAACGTTGCTGCATGACGTGTATGCGCGCATGGCTCCGCAGGAGACGGACGAGTATTTCGCGGTTGCCGCGCAGGCCGCGTTCGACCATATCATGCAGAATGCGGGCGATTTCAAATCGTATGTCAAGGCGCTTGCCACGTCTGTTGAGCAGGGACACGTGATGGTGTGGAGCGCGCATGAGGATGAGCAGAATCTGATTGCCGATTCCGCTATTTCCGGCAAATTGATTACGGAAGGTGCGAAACCGCAGGTCGGCGTGTATATTTCCGACGAAACCGAGTCGAAAATGGACTGGTATTTGCATCGCGAAGTGACCACTGAATTCCAGAAGGTCGCGCGAAACGGCGCGAACCAGTATACGGTGCATATCAAGTTGCAGAACACCCTGACGGCGGAAGAAGCGGCTTCCGAAGCTGACTATGTGACCGGTGCCGGAAATATCGTTCCGAAAGGCCAGATCAAGACGGCATTGTTCATTTACGCGCCTGCGAACGGTCGTTTGGTGGATTGGGAATTCCAGAATGCCGACGATTACAAGGGTGTGACTTTGCACGATGGCCTGACCGTGGGCGTGAGCGATGTGACCTTGCAGCCCGGCGAATCCTATGAGATCACCGTGCATGTGCAGTCCGCTCCGGATACGGATGAGCCGCTCACCCTCCGCCAGACCCCGCTGATCGAAGGCCGCTAGACAGTCCCGTAGGTAACCTAAGCAGCTAAGCAAGCGGCTCTAGACAAGCCATCTTGCAACAGGGGAGTATGGGGGAATATGTGGGTATATACGCATGTAGCCTCACGTTCACGGAACGGACGCCAACTTTTCATCCGTTCTTGCCGCGCGTTTCGCGGTATCGCGTCAAAAGCAAGTTTCCAATAGTCATTTAACCGCAAAAGCGAGTTGGAGATCTACTCTGTTAACAGGGCTTATGATACTATCTCTTCATGGAGGGAAGCCCCCTTCTTTTCGGGGGGGGGTAGTTAGTAGAGGGAGGAGTCATGCAAGGCGGTTTCCGCAGCTCTGAGCAGGGTTCGGATCAAGTAGTGAGAACCCAGGAAATCCATATCGTCTCTTCTAACTCTCGTCACCAGGATCAGAAGCAGGAGCGACATCAGTCTCAAGACAACAGCCCTCAGTTTGAGCCGATGATGTTTTCGAACACGCCATTTTCCGTTGGTGAAGATGGAAAGCGCAAGGGCAGGCGGAATCAGGTTGTGCCCGCATGGCGTTATTCTTTTGTCGTCTGCTTGGTGATGGTCGATCTTGCGGTCATGCTGATTTCGCTATCCATCAGTCTTTGGGCCAACGATGCCGCATATAATGCCATCAATGGGGCCATGCCGTTCTGGCTGTTCCTCATCTGCTTCAGCCTCATCTGGGTGTTGAGCCTCACTTTTGCTGGAACGTATCATCGTCATGTGATGGCGGAAGGCTACGAGCTGTATGCGAAAATCATCAACGCGTCGCTGCTCACCATCATCACTTACTGCTCGCTTGCTTTTATTTTCAATCTTTCCTTGCCGAGAACCGCGCTTATCGTCGCCCCGATCATTGCATTCTTCCTAGAAGTCATCGCCCGTTGGCAGATGCGTCAGTGGCAGCATCGCAGCCGTCAGAAGGGCGCCTGTAAGTATAAGACCGTGGTAGTCGGCTCTTCCGACGGCATCAATTGTGCGTTGCGCACCATGCGGGACTACTCCAATTGGGGGGGGTATTCGCCGATTGCCGTGTGCCCGATCGAAGCTGACGACAATGAGAAAGACGCTTATGTGGTCACGTCGTTCGAGCCTGATCCTTCCATTGAAGGTGCTGACAAGCTGAAGGTGATTCCGTTCAATGCCGCTTTCCCGCGTACGTGCGAAAGCTTGGGTGCGCAGGAAGTGTATGTTGCCGACGTGCTGTCCCGCGATTCCGAAATGCTGCGTGGCATTTCCCTTGCGGTCGAGTCGCTTGGCATGGAGCTTGCGTTGGCTGTTTCCTTGGCTGACGTGAGCGGCCACCGCCTGTACTTGCGTAATACGGCCGAACAGCCGGTATTGCTGGCAAGTCTGCCGCAGTATACGAATACGACGTACGTGATTAAACGCCTGCTGGATATCGTCGGTTCGGCTTTCGCGCTGCTGATTTCCTCGCCGCTGATGCTGGGTACGGCGATCGCCATCAAGCTTGATGACGGTGGTCCGATTTTCTTCTCGCAGCAGCGTATCGGTTTGCATGGCAAGCCGTTTACCATGTATAAATTCCGTTCCATGGTTACCAATGCGGAAGAATTGAAGAAGAAACTTGCCGAAGAAAATGGACAGACCGATCGTTTCATTTTCAAAATGAAGGATGATCCGAGAATTACGAAGGTTGGTCGTTTTATTCGTAAGACTTCGTTGGATGAATTCCCACAGTTCTTCAACGTGTTGAAGGGCGACATGTCTTTGGTTGGTCCTCGCCCGGCATTGCCGGAAGAGGTTGCCCGCTACGGTTCCCTTTATTCCACGCGACTGCTGGTTAAGCCTGGTATTACCGGTCCGTGGCAAGTTTCTGGCCGTTCGGATCTTTCGCAGGAGCAGAGCGAATATTTGGACGTTTCCTATATCGAAAATTGGTCTATTGCAGGCGATCTTGCGATTCTCGCAAAAACCGTGCTCGTGGTCTTCCGCGGCACCGGATCTTACTAAATTCCGCAGTACTTTTCGCACGAATCGTCGTGCAAATCAGAGCGCTCCCTCCCGGAGCGCTCTTTTGCTTTCCCACGTGGTGCAGATGGGAAATGTGTTTTTGTGTGGTTGCGACCTCGCTTGTTTGATTGTGGGCTCGCTTGTTTCTTGATGGGAAACAATTATTCGTCATATGTATATTTTTGCAGTTATTGGGATACGTTTATTCGTGTGAGGAATATTGTGATACTCATGTGAAACAGTTTTAACTTATGTGATGAGGTTCACTATAACTAAAGATTGTCTTTTGATATATCTCATATGAGATTTGGATTTTCAAAATATGTAATTTGCTTTCCTTTGCGCATTGTGAGATAATTAATGCAGCATGGCGCCATGATTTCTGTAACGTCATCCCTCACCGCTGAGGGTGGTCCCACGCACTTCGGTGCGGATTGAAATATGCAACAGAACCTATAAAAGGAAATAATCATGCGTAGTCATGAGAAGCGGGTGAATGTGTGCCCGCGAACGCAAGGTAAGTATTTGGTTTCGGTGGTGCTGACCGCTGTTTTCGCGATCGCGTCGCTGTTTGGAACGCTGCTGTTCTCTGCAGATGCAGTTGCCGATGCCGCCGAATCTCAGGCGGTCGCGCAAGTGGGCAACGCAACCTACGCGAGCGTACAGGAGGCGATCGGCCATACGTCGATGAAGAACGCGACGGTCACATTGCTGACTGACGTTGCGGAAAGCGTTACGATTACGCCTCTGAAAGGCATGCGAAACGTAACGTTTGACTTGAACGGGCATGTGCTGCAAGCCGATGGATCCGCTGTGATCACTGTGCCTGCAAACATGCAGCTCACCATTACTGGACCGGGAACGGTTGCGGGCGGAACACAGCCTGCGGTCGATTGCCGTGGCGCACTACACGTGAAGAGCGGCACATTCACCTCGGACGCAACGCTGATGCGGTTCGCCGAAACGGATGAGACTTCCGCGCAAGGCAGTTTTTCGGATGGAACGTTCATCGCGCCGACGCTATTCAATCTGCTGGATGACGCTAAAAACCTTGGCTATGTTACCGTTCGTGGCGGCGAATACCGGGGCATGATTCCAGCTGGACTGAACACGCTCGCCTTGTTGAGCGGCTCGTTCTCCGACACGTCGAATCTTGCGCCATACTTGGCTGACTCGCTTGGGCTGATTCCAGACGGCACTAGCGGTGATGGTATGGGTGACGGAATGTTCCATGTCGGCGATCTGGCGATCTCCAGCAAGCAGACTTCGGTGGAATTGGATCCCGCGAGCGGCCTTCAGCAGCTGAGCGCCGATGACCTACTAAAGCTGACGGAAACACAACTGAACGGCATCGCCGACTATCTTCTTGTGGTGGATAGTGACCAGTTGCAGGCGTTGAACGATCAGATCGATAGCGCAATACAGGCTGTTGGAAAGAGGAAGGCTTTCGAAGCCGTGAGCCAGAACATCACCATCACCGCCGTGCGCAATGGTGCGGATGATGTTATAGATGCAAACTCGAGTAGGGGAGCGGGCCCACAGTTGCGCACCTCCGACCACGATGGCATAAGCGCACAAGTGGCGGTAACCATCAAAGCCGTCGCCGAGCCAGAAAAACCAGAAGAACCTGGCAAACCCGGTGATCCAGAAAAGCCGGGGAAGCCGGAAATGCCTCGCTCCGGATCCGCAGTGCAGGCGCTCGCCATCATTTCGCTGCTGCTGGTGATCGCTTCCGCAATTTGCGTATACGCAACGGTCCATCTGCAGTCGTCGCGTCTGCACAACTAGTATTTTCCGCCCCTTTCTTGAGCTGTGCAGACGGGAAATCCGACTTGTGCAGACGCAAAACTGCAAGCAATGCAGACGTAAAACCGCACTTCCGATCATCGAATCCAAATTTCTTCAAATCCAACGGTCGGAAGTGCGGGTTTAGTTTCAGATTTTATGGAATCCGGATCAGCCTTCGTTGGCGGCTGCGTATTCGGTGGCCCAGCCGTCTACGTATGCGGTTTTCACTGCATCCCAGCTACCGGTTCCCTGTGCGTATTCCAGCAGAGCCGATCCAAGATCATTCTTCCACTGCTCGGACGGAATCATGGTATACGTCCACGGAACGGTGTCCTTGCCAGCCTTGAGGGACTCGCAGTAGGCGTCGATCAACGGGTTTTCTGTCTTCATGTCGGAGAAGGTCTTGAATGGTGTGGAGAAGCCCATTTCGCTGGCCAGTGCATTCTTACCGTCATCGGAAGTGATCATCCACTCGAGAAAATCCTTCGTGGCCTGCTTGTCAAGGTCGGACGCCTTGGAGTTGATGCACCAATAGTTTTCGGAACCGGTGGTCAATCCCTGGTTTTCCTCGCCGTCTCCGCCAACATAGATCGGCAACATACCGACGTTGTCGGATTCGACGCCAGCATTGGAAAGGTCGGTCCATGCCCAGGTGCCGTTCTGGTAGAAGACCGCGTCGCCGAAGGCGAATTCGGAGTTGGCGTCATCGCCTGTCTTGGAGCTCAGCTGAGTCGGTTCGACGGTGGAGTCAGTGATATACAGGTCGAAAATATCTTTGAAGTTCTGCAGCGTGGACCCGGTGATCGTTGCCGGCTGTTCGGTGATGCCATCCGCCTTGAATTCGTAGTAAAGCGGCACGCCCGCAAGCTGGGTCTTGAATCTCCAGTCGGAAGACGAGTCGAATCCGGCGGAAGTGAACGCTCCCTTGACGCCGAGATCATCCTTGTGTTTCTGAATGCCGTCAGCTACGGTCTTCAAAGCTTTGAACGAGTTGATATCGTCAACGGACTTAATGGAGGAATCTGAAAGCTCGAAGTATTTGTTCAACAGTTCCTTGTTGTAGATGATGCCATACGATTCAAGCACGTAGGGAACGCCCACAATCTCGTCTCCGTCGGTGAGGGCTACGCTGGAGTCTTCGAGCTGCTTGTACACGGCGGTGTCGGACATATCGTCGCAGTAATCCTTCCAGCGGGCGTAACCGACCGGGCCGTTGACCTGGAACAGGGTTGGCGCTTGGTCTTTGGCCATTTCAGACTTCAGCGTCTGCTCATATGTGCCGGATGCTGCGGTTTCGATGGTCACCTGTACGCCGGTTTCCTTGGTGTAGGTTTCGGCGATGGCTTTCCACTGGTCGGCCGCTTCCGGTTTGAAGTTCAGGTAATACACTTTTCCTTTGGATTCGTCTACACTATTTGACGATCCGCAGGCCGCGAGCGTGGTCACTCCCATGGAAAGCGCCGCTGCGACCGCAAGCGCCTTGGTGATGGTTCTGTTCATGGTTATTTCCTTTCTTTAGCTGAAACTCCACTTTGGGTTTCAGCATTGTTTTTTGGTGTTTTAACCCTTTACTGCGCCGGCTGTGACGCCAGCGATGATGTGCTTTTGGCAGAGCAGATAGAAGATGATGATCGGCACGATGGCGAGCACGAGGCAGGCCATCATGGCACCCATGTCAACGGAACCGTAACCGCCTTTCAGGTATTGCACGGCGATTGAAATGGTCTTGTATTTGCGCAAGTCGAGCGTTAGATATGGCAGGAGGAAGTCGTTCCAAATCCACATGGTCTGCAGAATCGCCACGGAGACGATGGACGGTTTCATCATGGGCATGACGATGGTGAAGAATGTTCGAGGCACGGAAGCGCCGTCGATCATGGCCGCTTCTTCAATCTCAGACGGAATGCCTTTGATCACGCCGGTGAACATGAATACCGAAAGGCCGGCACCGAATCCGAGGTAAAGCACCCACATGCCCCAGGGCGTGTTCAGCTTAAGAGAGTCGGCGATCTTCGAAAGCGGGAACATGATCATCTGGAACGGAATAATCATGTTCAACAGGAACAGGGTATAGAGAGTCTTTGCAGTCCGATTATTCACTCGCACGATCCACCATGCGCACATTGACGTGCAGATGAGGATCAGAGCAACCGCTCCAACGGTGATGAACAGAGTCCATCCGAAGCTCGCTATGAAGTTAGTGCGTTCGATACCGCGTGTATAGTTTTCGATTCCGACAAAGGATTTGCCGGAAGGAATCAAAAATGGATTCCGAGAAATATACGCTTTTTGTTTGAATGAATTGATGAGGACCAAAACGACTGGGAAAATCCAGACCAGCGATAGCAGAGAGAAGAACACCGTCCAGAACGGAGCGTGCTTCATGCGAGTATCGTCCGTTTTCATGCGGAGACCTCCTTGGAAGTGGTGAGCTTGTTCTGTATCAGGGCCACGGCCGCAACAATCAGGAAGAAGATGACCGCCTTGGCCTGGCCGACGCCCTCATAGCCGGTGCGCCCGTAGAAAGTGGTGTAAATATTCAATGCGAGCATTTCCGACGCGCGTGAAGGAGCGCCGTTGGTGAGTGCAAGATTCTGGTCGAACAGTTTGAAACCATTGGTGACGGTCAGGAAAGTGCACACGGTGATGGAAGGCATCATCAGCGGAATGGTCACATGGAATAGTGTTTGACGTGGATTGGCGCCATCCACTTGTGCGGCTTCCATAACATCGCTGGGCAATGATTGCAATCCGGCGATATAGATGATCATCATGTAGCCGATCTGCTGCCAGCACAGCAGTATCACAAGTCCCCAGAAGCCGTATGTTTCGGAATAGGTGATTGACTTGCTCCAATGAGCCAGGACTCCGTTGAGCAGAAGCTGCCAAATATAGCCTAGAATGATGCCGCCGATGAGGTTCGGCATGAAGAAAATGGATCGGAATACGTTCGCTCCGCGGAACGCTTTGGTAAGCATGTAAGCCACTGCGAATGAAGCTACGTTGATGATGATGGTTGTGACTATGGTGAATGCGACGGTGAACCATAAAGAGTGCAGGAAGGTTCCGTCTTCGAATATTTTTGTGTAATTTTTGAAACCTACGAATTTGGCGTCAGACACCGTAGTGAATTCGCAGAAGCTCAAATAAACGCCGATGGCAAATGGTGCCAAAAACCCGACGATAAAAGCCGCAAGAGTGGGAAGCGTGAACAATGCCCACCATTTGCGAATGCTTTTTCCGACCATGGATACCATGCCGTACCCCTTTCTTAAAAAACGAGTGGCCGAGAATATCGATAAGGAGTTGTTGAAAAGCATGGTTTGTGCGATACGTTACGTGATATGTATCGCACAAACCATGATGTGGAAAGGAAGGAAGAAAGTTCCGTTTTATTGAAAGCGGCAAAAGCTAGATGGCGCTCGCGAGAGCGTGATCGTTGCCATTCTTGGCAAATACTGGAATGACATCCAGTGGAGCGTCCACCGTGACTGAGGTGCCTCCGGTATAAGAAGCGCCTGTATGCAGGTCGGTCCAAGATGTCGAAGCGTCACCTGGCAAATATACGGTTCGATTGCGCGCGGAATACTCGACGACCGGAGCAACGAGCAAATCCGGGCCAAACATATACTCGTCAGAGATGCTATGCGCCTTCGCATCTTCAGGGAACTCATAGAAGAGTCCTCGAATCAAAGGCTGCCCATCTTGATGAGCCGAATCGAACAGCTCTCGCGTATATGGGCGCATGCGCTCGCGAATATTGATGTATTTCACCAGCACTTGTTCGATGGCGGTGCCGTAGCTCCAAGGTTCGTTGTCGACTCCGGAGGGGTCGCGAAGGGAACCGTCTGCTGCGGTGATGGTTTCGTCCATTGATCCGTCTGGTTGAATACCCAGACGATAGCCATGATTGCGCATGACGGGGGAGAAGCAGGAGAACTGGCACCAACGTACCAACAGTTCCTTGAACTTCGGATCGTTGACGTCGCCTAGTGCGAAGCCTCCCATGTCGGTGGTGAACCAAGGGATGCCGGCCATGCCCATGTGGATGCCGCAGGTGATCTGTGCCTTAAGGTCTTCGAATGTGGAATGAACGTCGCCGCTCCACACCAAGGAACCGTATTTTTGGGATCCCACCCATGCACATCGCGTGAGATTGACGATGTTTCCTTCGCGGCCCATGGCCATTTGGCCTTCGTAGAATCCGCGGTTGTATTCTCTTGGGTAGATGTTGCCGGTGGCGATGTTCGGGCCGGAATAGTACCGGTAATTGCCGAAATCGTAAGTACCGTATTCGGGTTCCGCTTCGTCCAGCCAGAACGCGTCCACTCCCAGATCGGCGTAGTTGTTCTTGCATTTGTTCCAAACGAATGCTTGCGCTTCGGGATTGGTGGCGTCGTAGAATTGGTTCGGTTCCTGATACATGTTGGCTATATCGATGCCGTGTTCGGCTGAAACCAGCAGACCGTTTTCAAGCATGTGCTCGTAGTTTTCCGAACGCAGTGAGATTTGAGGCCATACGGATACCATGACTTTGATTCCCATGCTGTGCAGTTCCTCGCACATGGCTTTGGGATTCGGCCAGAATTCTTCTTCGAAACGGAAGTCACCCATATGCGGCCAGTGGAAGAAGTCGATGACCAGCACGTCGATGGGTATGTTTCGGCGCTTGAATTCCTTGGCTACTTCCAGAACCTGGCTTTGGTTCCAGTAGCGGAGTTTGCACTGCCAGAATCCCAATCCCCATTCCGGCATTTTCGGTGCGTGCCCTGTGGCGTCGGCGTAGTGGCGTTCGATTTCGGCTGGCTCATTTCCCGCGGTCACCCAGTAGTCAAGCTGCCGTGAGGATTCAGCGACCCACCGCGTGCGGTTTTTGCTGAATTCGGCGGTGCCGATGGCGGGGTTGTTCCAGAGGAATCCGTAGCCGGCTGACGATACCACGAAGGGGATTGATGCTTGGGAATTGCGGTGCGCAAGTTCGAAGGAGCATCCTTTGAGATCCATGTAGGATTGCTGGTATTCGCCCATACCGTAAAGATGCTCATTTTCGGGGGATAGGAATGTCGCTTCGATCCGTTGATTGCCGCCGTCCGTTGGGCTGAACTTGCGTGCGTGCAGTTTCAGGGCGCCGTGCTGCGGCATTTCCTGGAAGAGTTCGGTTCCGTCTGCTTTGCTGAAAGACAGTTCGCAGAGGCTTTCGGTATGGCCTGCTCCTGCGTTGCCTTCTTTGAACGCGTGTGCGGTGACGGTTATGTTGCCGTTGGTGAGCGTTGCCAAGCTTTGGTCTTCGCTGATTTCGACGCGGACTGCTTGGCCGGGTTCATGATGTTCGCCCAGTAGGCCCCAGTTTTGTTCGGAGATCGGCATTTTCTTTGAGGATCGGATTCTGACGCTATCCGTTCCCCACGGTTCGATGCGGAGTGTTTCGCCTTCTCCTCGCCATTCGAGGATTGAGCCTTCGGATGTAAAGGTCACTGGTTAACTCCTAACTGATATGTGGTCTTGACTTCTCTGTCTTTTCTGTCTTTGGTTCACAACTTTGGTGAACCGGTTCACACTGATAATATAACGCATTGTGATGACTATGTCAAACCATTTGATGAACCGGTTCTACGTCAGAGTGTCGTTAACGATAACGGTAAAACAAAAGCTTGGTTAGAGCTTAATCAGAGGCTCTTTACCGAATGCTGCCTGATCAAAGGCTGGCTGACAAGTCTGGTTACGGAAGGCGCATTCGGATTATCGATGCGCCGAACAAGCGTATCGACTGCCTCTTGGGCCACGGCGGGAAGGTTGATGTCGATGGCTGTGTAGGGAATGCGCATCTGCTCGCGGAGCACGTCGGGAACGACTACTGCCACTGACAGATCTTCCGGTACCTGCATGCCGAGTTCTGTGAAAGTCTGCGGAGCGGAAATGACTGCATTGTCATCGTCGATGATCAGGCCGGTTATATTCGGGAATCGATTCAAGGTTGAACGAAGCCGTTCGGATGGAGCAAGATCCCAATCCTCCGGGGAGGCTACGTGCAAGGTGATTCCTTTGTCGGAAGCCTCGCGAACCACGCTTTGCCGGAACCGGACGGCAAAGTTTGAGCCGCCGTTTTCGATGCCTTCAGGGGTGTGGAGCAATGCTATTTCCTGATGATGCTGTTCTGTGAACAAGTCGATGAGCTCATGGGCGGCACGTTCAAAATCCGTATCGACCTCATCGAGACCCATTGGATTTTCTGGAATGCCGAGGAGCACGGTCGGAACCTCGGATTCCACTGCTACGGGGATGCGAGGGTCGGCTCGGTCAATATCCATGAGAATCAGCCCATCGACCTTGCGGGAATTGGCTATATCTCTGATGCCCTGCATACCATTATGGTGACTGAGCAAAAGCAGGTCATACCCTTGTTTTCGCGCGTAATCCGATAGCTCGCACAGGTATGCGCCACGTGTCAAAGACACTTTCATGTTGTCGTCGGCGTTCACTTGCAGACCGATGGTCATGGTTTTCGATGTGGACAAGGCCCGTGCCGTATGGTTTACCGTGTAGCCAAGTTTGCGCATGGCTTGACGGACACGGTCGGCTGTGTCTTTCGATATGCGTGGATTGTTGGAAATCACATACGACACCGTCGTCTTGGAAACTCCAGCTTCATGAGCTACATCAGTAATCGTCACCACAATTCCCACTATAGCGGGTCGGCTGGGGGTATCGCTAGAAAGTCCTCCCATGGGTGCGTTTTATTAGCGGCGAGGCCAAAGCGCGATTCATCCTGCGTCATGAGCGTCCAGTTTTGCTTGGAATTCTGTCCATCGTTGGAGTCTCTCGTTGTCATTGATGAGTTGGCTTATTTGGATGCATAATGTTGCCAGGTCTCGTCTGACGTCTGTGGTGTCATGCAGGTGGCATTCTTGGCCGTTAATTTGCCAAATCAAAGCACTGTAGATTGTTCTGCTGTCTTTCGACGTGTTGTACAAGTGGCGTAGGTAGTTGTCTGCAGTGCGTAGGGCGGATTCGAAATCGTGTTGCAGGTACTGGCAACAGCACAAGTTGTATGTGGAGAGAGCGGCAAAACGAAAGCCACGTTGAGCACTGTGAATGATACTTTCCGCTTTATTGGGCGAATCTGGGATTAAGCAGAACCCCTTCGAGTTTAGCGCATTGCTGCTTTGAGGGTGCATTGATAGGTAGAAATCGAATAGCGCGGCTGCGTCTCGGTAACAACCGTCCTTCAAGTATTGTTTAGAGAACTCGAAAAACTGTTCAAACGACACCTGATCGGTAGTGTTTGTTGACAAAACTGCACGTTCCGCAATGACGGCATTCAGGTCGTTTCCGTTGATGTTTACCGGCTCAAGCGCTTTTTGGGAGAATGCGTCAACGCCGTCTCCATGGATAAAGCGGTATTCCATATGCAGTGAGGTGGTGCTCCATCGGCGAAGTTCCCCACAAAGGTATCGATCGCATAGCCAAAGGTAGGGAGAGGCTACGGATTCATCTTCTTTCTTTTGCAGATTGAGACTATTCCAGACGTCAACAGTTGGCGGGTTTAGGGTGATGAGATCTTCAATTCGTGCAGTTGATGCCCAAATCCTGAATCTGTGAAGAAAATCTTTAAAACGAGCCATGGACTCGCTTATACTGGCTGAGTCTCCATCGTCTCTGAGTTGCAGACATTTCTTCCATCTGCCTACTTTTTCATCTGAAGTGTTGTACTGGTCCTTCATATTTAAGACGAGCGGCAGTAAGGGAAGTGCGAGTTCGTCAACCATTCCGTACCGGATTATCCAGTCGGCGGATATTCCGTACTTTTCTATGGTTCGCAATGCTCGATTAACGCTATCGCATCGTTGTTTTTCTTCTTCAGTGTCTTCGCAAATGGGGTGAATGAGAAGGCTTAAGAGAATTTTGAAAAGATTACTGAGGTTCAATTCAAGGTGTGAGGAAAGAGGGGCTTCTTTCTTATCGCCTTCAGTCATCTTTCCTCCTATGCGAGACGGTGTCTTTATATTATGTAATATATTATGTATAATCTTGTCACAAGATTATACATAATATAAACAGTGTATGGCGAGGGAGTTTTACATGAGCAGTTTTCTGGTATCGGATCTCGCGAAACAAAGAACAGAAGTGTTGAAAGCTGCGAGGCAGGGCGGTGCCATCATCAGGGACAACAAGGGGCCTGAGCTGGTTATGCTTCCGAATAGCAGACTGGTGAATCTTGAACTTCACAAGGATTGGTCGCTGAAACTGGAGCGTCTTCGGTACATTCTTCAATCGGAAAGTCGTCCAGATGTGGCAGGCTGGGGCGACCTTGCGTGGTTGAGAGTGTTTGACGATGAAGATCTCAACTGCTTCTGTGAGGAACTCTCTGATGAGCTGGTGATTGATGCTTCGAAAGAGGATTATTCGGGGCTGGAAGAACTTTTAAGTGATTGGAAAGCTACCGCTGGGCAGTTGGAAGACCCTCTAAGGAGGAAAATACTGCTGTCTCCGGGGCTTGATCGGGATGATTTTGCTGAAGCTCGTGATCCGAAAGCCATGGAGGAGATCGAGTGATGAATTCAGCATATGAGCCCATGGAGCCTGCTAGGCGTCCGGGTGGAAAGCCTGAGGAAAAGCCGTGCTACAGGGTGCTGGTCCATAGGAAATATGAGTCAGCTTGGGAGCAGATTGTTGAACGTGTTGGAATTCAACAGGCACAACAATTTTGGGATCATGTTGCCAAAACTCCAGGAATGAAGGACCCTATCGCAAGTACTCGCCCTTTAAAGGGAAAGGCGGGAGCTCCCAAGGAGAAAGGGTTTTCAAAGACCATACATTATGAACTGTCCAGTATGGCGCGAATCGATTATCAGTATTGCGATTCTTATCGGACAAAAACCGATGGCGATGCTCATAAGGTTGTGTTCATATTGGCTATCGATTATTCCTCCCACTGATGTGGAATAAAGGTGTTTCGTATCTGATTTCTTGATTTTGGGTGGATGTCGCGTTCTGTTTGTTTGAGTCCTTCTATGGTCGTCGCGTCTACACAACTCTCTCTAGTGCAGTGAAAACTGAGTTGTGTAGACGCTAAGTCTCATTTCCAATTACCGAATCTGTATTTCTTCGGTTCGACGGTCGGGATACGGTTCACTTTCGGAGAGCCGTTTCATGTCTGAGCTCCGCGGCTATTCTTTTGGGACTGAACCTAGAATAAGAGGTCCATTCCCCACGGGGCTGGATGTGAAAAAGCCGCCGGCGATTAACGATTTACCGGAGCCATTGTGCCTAGATATTTCCAAATACTCCGGATGCTCAGCCAAGCATCTCTCCAGATCAGTAATCGTGCAGACGACAGTGTCAGGCCATGTCGATGCAGGAACTTTATCTTTCCTGAAATCACTGATAGTACGGTCTCTACGACCGAAAACGAGCTTTCCGTCATTGGTTTTTGCCAGCAATGAAAGCTCGCCTGTATTGGATTGATTCCTTTTCATGTCTCCCGCAACGTAAATACAGGCCTTGTTGTCAACGTCATTTAGCTTTGCCTGCAATTCATTTGCGGTCAATCTTGCTTCGGTCTGGGTATGCTCTTCAGCATATCGAGACAGGCAATTAGTCCCTGTTGTTTCTGAAATCTCTTGCCATTTCACTAATCTGTTAAACCGTTCTCGCTTTTGTTCGTCCATGAAAGCATCAACAACGTGAAGGGAGCATTTGTTCGGAGCACAAGCATTCCGGATGAGCTCATTAACCACATAATCGGTTTCCGGCATTGAGTAGCCCATGATGGTCAGGCTTTCCGCTTGCTTCAATGCATCATATGCCGAACGCCAAAGCAGACGGTCAAACCCGTTTCCGTAGAATGACGCTTTGTTGCTGGACGGGGGAATGAGAAATCGGTCCATTCCCGTCACAGCCAGCTTTTCGTTTTCCCTCGCGTCAAGCTTGTTCTGAGAAACTGTTTCGTCATATTCTCTTTCTTCCCGAATTCGTTTCAAGATCACTTCGCCGTCATTGCCGTAGCTGTACCAGTTTAGGGAACCGTGCGGCTTGATGATCTGCATGCTATTCCTGCATGGGAGGTTTTCGGAGAAATCAATCCACCTTGTCATGGACGCAGCCTCGGGTCGTGGATACACTACCTCATCGCTTACGATCTGTTTAGCTCGAGCCCCAATGCTCCACAGCAATGCTGGACGCTCCGTGTTGATCGCCATTTCCAACAACGTGTCATAGTTGAACGTAATTATGATTGCGCGCTCATATGCCCATAGATTCACCAGTTGTCGGAGCCAGAGCGGGCATTCCTGCTTACAGCTTTTCACTACGTCATCGTCTAGAACACTGCCGATGGCGTCGATTATCTCCATCGCTTCCGCTCGGCGACGCATGTTCTCATGGTCAGGCAGAAACGGCATATCCTGAGTGCGCATGGACAGCCACTGCTCAAAGGATTCGCCCTCCCTGAACGAAATACTTTCACGGGAAGCCTTGGGCAGCAGGTTCAAAGCTTGCTGCCCAAGAGCGTTCAGCAGTGGCATTTCGTTACAGATTGCCTTGGAGAATCCTGCGCCCAGAATATAAACAGGACGGTGGTCGGTTATGTCTTCTTCACCTGCAGTCATGCCATAGATTTTATAGTAAACAGCCACTTAAGGTCGCGTACTGCAGTTCCCTCCATATCCGTCATATATCGGCGAAGATGCCAGCAAATCGAGCTATACTATGTCGCCGCTTAATTTGGGACGGTGCGCATCTGTCGTCAACGAGGCCTGCGATTCTGTCGATGGCTGTAGGCCGGCTTTGGGACAGGTCTTTCCGAATGGATAGAATCCCCTATGAGGGGGATGTTGGAAAGAGAAGAAAAAACGAAGGAGAGATGATTATGGGCTCAAAGACCACGGCCTCCCATAAAGCCGTCCCGCCGACCCGAATTTCAAATGGAGGCGTAATTCCAGCATAGAACTGCTGCGCATCGTTGCAATGTTCATGATTCTTGCCCACCATTTCGTCGTCCATAACGGCTATGACGTCAAGAATCTTTCACTGGGACCTGAGAGGATCTTCTTTCAGCTCGTCATGCAGGGTGGTGGCAAAGTGGGCGTCGTCATCTTCTTCACCATCTCCGCGTGGTTCTTCCTCGACAAGGAACAGACCATCAAATCGAACCTCAAGCGCATATGGATTTTGGAACGCGAAGTGCTGTTCTGGAGCCTTGCGCTCATGGCATTCTTTCTGGTTTTCGACCGTGCTGACTTCGGTATGAAAACGATCGTTCGCAGCGTCGCGCCGACCATTATGGGAATGTGGTGGTATGTTACCGCATACGCCACCTTCCTCGCCCTGCTGCCGTTCCTTTCCAAGGGGCTACGCGCCGTTCGGCGAACACATGCATTACGCGCTTGCCATAACGGTGCTGGCGATCTGGGGACTGACAAGCTTCATTCCCGGAACTTCTGGAGTGAACGATAGCGTGTTCGGCTTCATCTACCTATTCATCCTCATCTCCGCGCACAAGTGGTACATGAAGCCGTTCACGCTCAAACAGACTTGGCTGATGACCGGAACCGGACTGGGATTCTTCCTCTTGTACACATGCGCTTCCGTTATGTTATCGTTGTTCGGAATCGATAAGGGCATCTTCATCGCCGGATCGTTCAAGCTGCCCGTCATCATGGTGGGCTTCGACATGTTTCTACTGTTCGACCGGCTTTCCTTCCGCAGCCGGATCATCAACCGCATAGCCCGGTCCGCATTCGCGGTTTACCTGATCACCGATTATCCCGCCACGAGAACATTGCTTTGGAAGCACCTGTTCGTGCTGGAGAACCTTTATCAGCAGCCTTTCGCCATTCTGCAAATCCTCGGCATCCTGTTGACGATCTATTTAGTGTCTGCACTCTGATTGACTTCATGCGTCAAGGACTGTTTGCGGTGACCGTAAGCTGTAACCGTGGCCGCTGGTTCGAACTGGTGTGGGACGGAGTCGAAAGGCAAATTAAACATCTGCAGGAAGGGCGAACGCTTAGCTGAGCTTGCTAGTGGTGTCAGTGCGGCAGATCATCTGTTACCACTGACGCCACCATTGCGGATGAATGCAATTAACGGGCAAAGCGAAATCGAGATGCCGACTTCTTACAGGTATCACAACGACAAAGCGACGTTCCATCGCAACTATGATGCCAACCGCAAATGTTCTCCCATCATGCCCTTGCCTTGCCTTGCGAAGCCAGATTGTGACGGGAACTGCCGATCAACACGGGAGCGAACCTGTCCATAATGAGATGAACAGCAACACAGATAGCTACAGTGACAACAGTCACCAGCATCGCATATACAAGATTCGCTCGCAATGCATCTGTATTCATCCCAAGAATTTTCGCCATAACAAAAATCAGCACTCGTTTCACCGGTTCATGCACGCACATGATGGTAAGCGACGCCCTGCCAAGGAACTGCAGCAGCCGGCAGTCGATAGCAATGCAAAGCATGAGCGATGATATAAAACCAAGCAATGCTGCACATAGCATCCAAAATGGATTGCTGGTACTTGCGTCATTGAGGTTGACGCTTAGTCTGGTCAACTCATCGAATACCCTCAGCAGGCCAAGTCCTGCCATACCGATAGCAGCATAGACAGCATGCAACGATGCCTTCGGCTTGGATTTCTGCATGTATGGCATGAGAAAACGACTCAACAAGTAGCCAATGCAATAGAACAGCATGGAGAAGGGTAGGATATCAAGAGCCCAAGGAAGGCGGAGCCGATCAATCGGCAGATCGAAGGAATGCATGGCAATGATTGAGAGAAAGCTGACCGTGGCAAGCGTCGCGGCAACAGCCCAATCATACCGGATCGCTCTCTTTGATTTGACGAAGGTAAAGATTCCAAGGAACAACATCTCCGTGACAAACAGACAAGGCAGGAACCAAAGCGCCGCATTCTGCGGGTAATTATCGCTACCTGCGCGAGCGAGAACAATATTTGCCAGCGCATTCGGAACAGATCCTTCGTCTCCCCTGAGACGTCGCTCGATAAGAGCCCAATACGCAAGAGTCACCGTTCCGAAGAACACGTATGGCACGAGTAGCCTTATCGCTTTCCTCTTGAATGAATCCAGAAACTGCCTTTCGTGAAACAGCATTCCTGAAATGATGAAGAACAATGGCATATGGAATGAAAAAATCCACGACACCAGACCAGCAGACCATGATGTGTGTCCCAAAACAACTAGTAGTATGCCGAAGCCTCGTAGCGAATCGAGTGCAGCCAGCCTAGAACTTTATGCCATAGTATAATCTCCTCATTTACTTTCTTTTCTTTACAAAACACAATACATCATTATCCAAGCATTATTCAAAAACTTCGTTGAGGCAAAATCCCATACTGTAATTAAACTCCCCGCTTCTCAATCTAAAAGCATCGCAACCAACGGTCACATTAACTTATCATATAGCGAAATGGTATGGTAAAATACCATTTCCATTAACTGCCAATGTGTGCAGGAACATGAAAAAACAAAAAGATAAATATAATATCTTTATAAGCATTTTATTTTTTTCTGTAATATAGTATTCAATATAGTACGGTATGCTAAGAAAATTAAGCAAATAAAACAATGCAGAAACTCTCTGACCTAGTGGTATAAACAGGCCAATCATAATAGCTATGGATCCTATGAAATGTAAATTTCTAAAAATATTAAACCAATGATCATCCTCTTTAGATTCCGTAAACAAATAAACAAAGAAGAAACCTACAAATAGTAAAGATGATAATGAAAATGCTTTGCTGGGATCTGGCCAGTAGCCGGATATATAATTCTCATACTTTGTCCCTTTGAGCAAAATGCCAATAACTGCAACGAAAGTAGGTACGAGAACAGCCGAAGCGAAAAAAAGGGACAAATATATTTTTTTGTCAAGCTTTAGATAGAGGAGAGTGATAACAACAAAATAAATTAGAGCGGAATAATGAAAACCTACCGCTATCGCAACCAAGAAAAAAGCTGCAAAAAGACTCTGTAATCGTTTTTTGCCATCCATATTTCTTTCAACAAACAATAATGCACAACAGAACAGTGCGGTAGCTATTGTCTGGCGAACCACATTAAATGAGTATAAGAAATACCCACCACACAAAAAAGAAACAGTCAGTAGAACTTTTGAACATGGCATATTATATATAACAATATATATTAAACCTATGAATATAAAGCTTGTAATAATAAATATAGACTGATACCAACTACCTGCAAAATCAATGCATAGCTTGTTAAGCCATAGAAATATTGGCTCCGTTGGTGGAGGTGTGCCATTATATATCTGTTTATAAGTTGGAACATATGTAAAAAAATAATCTGTTCCAACTCCATATCGGAATCCAGATATTGTAAATAAAATCAAAAAAACAATAGCAAAAGGTAAAACCTCTGCTTTTTTATTTAATTTATCTGCAACACATACCAAAAGTATGCAGCAGAAAACAGATGTTATATAAATAAACATTCTTTTCCTTATTTTGATGTTTTATATTCACAAAAAGGGGTTTTGTTCAAGAAAATTCATCCCATAGAACAAACAGCATAGCCAGTTGATCAAATACGACTAACGCTTCATAAACCATTGCCATACATGTCTAAAGACATCCGCCCTTGAGACATGTATGGCAGACCAGACGCAAACAGAGCTCCGTAAGCCACGGCCAATCCGCGAAACCTCTTCATCATCAATAAAGTTCGGTTTGGATGACGAAGAATTACATATGCAGTAAGTAGCAAATTCAGCGTCAATGGCAATCCGGCAACTTGCGCTCCAGCTTTGAGCAATGATGTAGTGACGAAAACAGAGAGTGCATCCATGGAAGACTCCTTGCTGATTATGCGACTATCTGATCACGCAGATGCAAGTACGCGAACGGGAATATCAGTCTGTGGTTACTGCAAGACCGAGGTAATATCTGAGCCTTGGAATCGAGTGGACCGACAGGTACGTGTTTCGTCCAAGAAATGTCCAACTTCGATA